>ERZ506982.4-NODE-4-length-240532-cov-32.918_pt1 | contig 240532 bp, 253 predicted proteins | sample MGYA00512886_ERZ506982 | MGnify/ENA metagenome assembly ERZ506982 | reverse complement strand
TTGTTAAATATCTTTATTTCATTTTTCGGATTACCCCAACTATTGACAAAGAACCCAATCAAATTACAGCTGATTTTTTATAGAAAAATAATAAAAAGGACATCGGTATATGAACAGCCGATGTCCTTTGAGTTTTTAAGATTTAAAATCAGTCAGCAAAATATCTCTTTAAAAGACCTGCAAAGCCTGCACCGTGTCTTGCCTCGTCTTTAGCCATCTCGTGAACTGTATCGTGGATAGCGTCAAGATTTTGAGCTTTTGCTCTCTTAGCAAGATCAAATTTGCCTTCGCAAGCGCCTGCTTCTGCCTCTGCACGCATTTGGAGGTTCTTCTTTGTGCTGTCTGTAATTACTTCACCGAGGAGTTCTGCAAACTTTGCAGCGTGCTCTGCCTCTTCAAAAGCATACTTAGTAAAAGCGGCTGAAATTTCAGGATAACCTTCTCTGTCAGCAACTCTTGCCATTGCAAGGTACATACCTACTTCTGAACATTCACCCTCAAAGTTAGCTCTGAGATCCTTTAAAATATCTTCGCTAACGCCCTGAGCTACGCCAACCTCGTGAACTGTTGCAAAAGACGCGCCCTCTACAACCTCTTTGAATTTGCTTGCAGGAGCTTTACACTGTGGGCAAAACTCCGGAGCTGTAGGTCCTTCATAAACATATCCGCATACTGTACAATACCATTTCATAATTTTTTCTCCTTTATAATAAATATATATTGTTAATTAAATACCGCTGTTCGGTATTAGTTATTACAGCAATCTGAACATTTGCCGTAGTAGATAACAAGTTTGCTCTCAATAGAAAAGCCTTTATTTAAAAGTGCAAGGCTTTCCGACGATTTGCTGCCGTCATCTGCTACATCAATTACCCTGCCGCAACAATTGCACACAAAATGTGTATGTGGGGAAGTGTTACCGTCAATGCGTTCTTCACCGTTTACATTACACACAACGCTTACCTTGCCTTCATTTTTAAATAATGAAATGTTACGGTAAACTGTGCCAAGGCTGAGGTCCTGATAATCGTGCTTAAGCTGTTCGTATATCCAACGGGCACTTGGGTGTGTCGTTGTACTGAGAATTGTGTTGTATATAGCGTTTCTTTTTGAGCTGAAATTTCTTTTCATTGCAACATTTTCTCCAAAAAATTGATAATGATTACTGATTGCAAATATATTATCATAACTTTAAATTATTATATTTACATAAAAGAATAATAAAAATTATTTTTATAAAAAAATTTGGAGGTATTTATGGGTAAAATATACAAAAACAGATTAAAACTGCTTTTAATGTGTCTTACCACAGTAATTCTGTCAATTTTTATACTTGCATCTCTTAGCGGTGCAAGGGAAATTTCGGAAAATGCTATAAAAATGCCGATTATAATGTATCATTCGGTATTAAAGGATAAATCAAGCCAAAATGATTATGTGATTTCACCTGATTTATTTGAAAGCGATTTAAAATATTTTCAGGAAAACGGTTATACAACCGTAACGGTAAATGATTTAATTGACTATGTTTATTCCGATAAAGCCTTACCTGACAAATGTGTGATGCTGACATTTGATGACGGATACTACAATAACTATAAATATGTTTTTCCGTTGTTAAAAAAATACAACGCAAAAGCTGTAATTTCACCCGTTGCAAAGTTCAGTGAGGACTTTACGGCAACAGGTGAAGAAAATGCAAACTACGGTCATCTTTTGAAAAAGAATATTAAAGAAATGTATGATTCCGGGCTTGTGGAATTTCAGAATCATTCATACAATATGCACACTTTGACGCCAAGAAAGGGAATAGGTAAAAAATATAAGGAAAGTGATGATGAATATAAAACTGCAATTACAAATGATATAAATAAGGCTCAGGAATATATAAAATCTATTACGGGCAACGCACCTACCGCATTTATTTATCCGTTCGGTGAAGAAAGCGGCTCAAGTCTTGAAATTCTTAAAGAGGCAGGCTTTTTGTCTACTTTAAATTGTACCGAAAAACTTAATTATGTAACTAAAAATCCCGAAAGTCTTTATGAACTTGGAAGATTTCGCCGAGATAATGCGGAATCAACCGCACAACTTATGGAAAAAATAAGCAAAAAATAAATTGCGGAATAATATATTGTATGGTGCGTGAGCATTATTTTTATAAAAGGAGAATTATTATGCCAAAGGTATATTTAAGTCCGTCACTTCAGGAGTATAATCCTTATGTTGACGGCGGAAATGAAGAATATTATATGAATCTTGTTGCCGACGCTATTGAGCCGTATTTGCTTGCAAGCGGAATAGAATTTGACAGAAACAGTCCCGAAATGACTTTGTCACAGGCGATAAAGGACTCTAATAATTCGGCAAATGATTTGCATCTTGCAGTACACAGTAATGCTGCACCGGAGGGCTCGGCAGGCAGATATACCGGTGCTGACATATATTATTATCCGTCAAGCCTTAACGGAAAAAGGTTCGCTGAAATCTTACAACGAAATTATGAAAACATCTATCCGTATCCTGATGATGTAGATATTATTCCGACCACAAGCCTTGCGGAAGTCCGCAGAACAAAAGCACCGTCGGCATTGATAGAAGTAGCGTACCACGATAATCCCGAAGAGGCACAGTGGATAAGAGAAAATGTCGGAGCAATCGGAAGAAATCTTGCACAGTCGATTGCGGAGTATTTTGGAGTACCGTTTGTAGAGGCTTGAAATAGACGGCTATATAGTGTATAATTTAACAAAAAGCTAACGGAAGTGTAAGTATGAACGCTTTGAGCGACGAAACTAAACTTAAAATTGAAAAAACAATAAAAAATTTGAAAGCAAACAAGATGGATGCTTATTATTGTGATAACAAAGAAGACGCCTGCAATCTTGTAAAAACTCTGATTAAAAAGGGCGATGTAATATCAAGCGGCGGTTCTGTTACTCTTAAAGAAACAGGAGTGTATGATATTATTACTTCTTCCGATTATAAGTATCTTGACAGAGCGGCAGAGGGAATTACTCCCGAAGAGGTGGAAGAGGTTTATCATAAGACTTTTTCTTCCGATGTTTACTTTGCGAGCAGTAATGCGATTACAGAAAACGGAGAACTGTATAATGTTGACGGCAATTCTAACCGTGTTGCGGCAATTTTATACGGTCCTAAGAGTGTTATACTTGTTTGCGGTTATAATAAAATTGTAAAAAACATTGATGAGGCAATTGACAGAGTAAAGAGAATTGCCGCACCGAGCAATACAATAAGATTGAATATTGAAACTCCATGCGGCAAAACAGGTAAATGTATTACAGCAGACAAAGAGGGCGCAGAACTTTGTTCGGGCTGCAAAAGTGACAGAAGAATTTGCTGTAACTATGTAGTTTGCGCTCAACAAAGACATAAGGACAGAATTAAGGTAATAATTATAGGTGAAAAATACGGATATTGATATATTAAAATTTAATTAAATAACAATAGAATTATTCCACTAATTGTTTTTGTGAATTATTGATTTTAAAAAATATGTACTGTTTAAGGCAAGCCATACCTTTGTTTTTAAAAATATGGCTTGCCGCACAGTTATGAACCCGATTAGTGAAAGCTGTTATTCTGATTCTTGTTCTGGCTGTTCTTCTGGTTTTTATTCTGGTTGTTATTCTGATTTTTGTTCTGATTCTGGTTATTGTTCTGGTTCTGATTGTTATTCTGATTCTGGTTGAAGTTCATATTAGCACCTCCCTCCGATATGCTTATTATTATCGTTTCTAAGGAATTTATACAATGAATATTTTTTTAGATAAAATGAAAGCTCTGCTCGGTGACGAGTTTGACGATTTTTTAAAATTTTATAATTCAAGCGGAGAACATTACAGAGGTTTAAGAGTAAATACTCTGAAATGTTCTGTGGAAAAACTTGAAAAATTACTTGATTTTGATTTAAAATCCGCTCCTTTTTGCAGTGAAAGTTTTTATATTCCGAATGAAATTACTTCGCTCGGTAATAACCCTTTGCATCATGCAGGCGCTTTTTATATACAAGAGCCGTCTGCTTCTTCGGCAGTAACAATGCTTGATGTGCAGGAGGGCGACTATGTACTTGACCTTTGCGCAGCACCGGGCGGCAAGAGTACGCAAATTGCCGCTAAGCTCAATTCAAAAGGCTTTTTATGGAGCAATGAAATTGTCAAAAACAGAGCTAATATTCTGCTCTCTAATATTGAAAGAATGGGTATAAGAAATGCCACGGTTTCAAATGCGTATCCCGAGGTGCTTTGTGACAGGCTTGCCGGCTGTTTTGACAAAGTGCTTGTTGACGCTCCTTGCAGCGGTGAGGGAATGTTCAGAAAAGACTCAACTGCCGAAAACGAGTGGAGTGACGAGCATGTAAAAAGCTGTGCGGAGAGACAGTTAAAAATTTTGAACAGTGCTAAGAATGCGCTTAAAGACGGCGGAGTTATGGTGTATTCCACCTGTACCTTTTCAGTTGAAGAAAATGAGGGCGTTATCGGCAGGTTTTTAGAGGAAAATCCTGATTTTGAACTTGAAGATGCAAATGTAAATTTTGGCAGACCGACGCTTGAATATGCACGAAGAATTTTTCCGATGGACGGCGGTGAGGGACATTTTGCCGCAAGATTGAAAAAATCAGGCGAATTATATAAAAATTCTTTTACGGAAAACAGTAAAAAGAAAATTGACAGTAAAATTTTTGATTTTTACGACAGCCTGTTTATAGGCAGACCGTTTGGTGAAAATATTGAAGTGATAGGCGATAAAATTATTGTTTTGCCGCAGGAATATGTATCGTATGAAAAGCTGCCCGTTTTACGCAGCGGAATAATTTTGGGACAAATAGTTAAAAACAGAATCGAACCGCATCATTCGGCATTTATGGCGGCAAAAGCAGACGAGTGTGTTTCAAAAGTGGATTTTGATGTAAATTCTGCGGAAATTAAAGCGTTTCTTCACGGCGAAGAAGTTGCCGTTGACAATAATATTAAAGGATACACTGCTGTCTGCGTAAACGGAATTACTGTGGGATTTGGCAAATGCTCAAACGGCAGACTAAAAAATAAATATCCGAAAGGACTTAGACTTTTATAATGAATAACTTATCTGATATAGGAAAAATTAAAGAGATACTTTCAAAACACGGCTTTACATTTTCAAAATCACTTGGTCAGAACTTTCTGATTAATCCGTCCGTATGCCCGAGAATGGCAGAGTACAGCGGTGCAGGCGAGGGTGTAGGTGTAATTGAAGTCGGTCCAGGTATCGGTGTACTTACAAATGAACTTTGTCAGCTTGCCGATAAGGTAGTGGCAGTAGAACTTGATAAAAGACTTCTGCCTGTTCTTGAAGAAACCCTTGGCGAATACGATAACTTAAAAGTAGTAAACGAAGATGTACTTAAACTTGATTTACACAAGCTGATTGCGGAAGAATTTGCGGGAATGAAGGTTGTTGTCTGTGCTAACTTACCTTATTACATAACATCTCCCGTTATTATGAAACTGCTTGAGGACAGACTGCCGATAGAGGCAATAACCGTAATGGTTCAGAAAGAGGCGGCACAGAGGATTTGTGCGGAAGTCGGTACAAGACAGAGCGGTGCGGTTACTGTGTCTGTAAATTATTATGCCGAGCCTGAAATGCTGTTTGGCGTAAGCGCAGGTTCTTTTATGCCTGCCCCGAAAGTCGATTCGGCAGTAATAAGACTTAATGTAAGAAAAGAGCCGCCTGTAAAGGTTGAGAGTGAAAAACTGTTATTCAATGTAATAAAAGCGGCTTTTTCACAGAGAAGAAAAACTCTTGCAAATTCGCTTAGTTCGGGACTTTCTGTTGAAAAAGGCAAGATAAATGAGCTTTTGATTAATTCGGGAGTAGAAACAAACGCAAGAGCGGAAAAGCTGACTCTTGATGACTTTGCGAATATTACAAACAATTTGCAGGAGATGATGTAATGAAAAAGCAAAAAATGAATGTTCTTTTTAAAATTGCGTTTATTTTACTTATAATATGCGTATTGCTTATATTAGCATCAATTATTATTGCCTATGCTTTTGACAGTGAAAAATGGTCGGCAATCACTTCCGCAAGCGGAGTTTTGCTTGCAACCGTAGGAATAATTCTCGGAATGTTAAGCAAGCCTAAGAAAGTAAAGTTAAAAGATGAAAATAAAGAAAAACAGTTGACAAAAACCGAATAATCTGATAGAATAAAACCACTGTAAAGGGGAGTAGTTTGCAGATAATCTGTGGTACAATTCGTCAATCTCATACCTTATGGTATCGGTTGTATCTTAAAAAACGAGACTTTTATTGTATGATAATTGCGTTTGCAATATTTTACAATAAAAGTCTTTTTTGTTTGCTTACTTTCTTTTATTAAGAAAAAATATGGAGGAATTATGATGAACTGGTATCAGTTGACCAAAGAACAAGTGCTTGAAAAGCTCGGTGTTACAAAGGACGGACTGAGCTCAAAAAAAGCCGAAGAATTATTGCAAAAAAACGGCGAAAATGTTTTGCAGGAGGGAAAGCGAAAAACCGCTTTGCAAGTGTTTCTCAGTCAGTTTGCGGATTTGCTTGTAATTATTCTTATTATTGCTGCAATTATTTCAATGCTTTCGGGTAATATTGAAAGCACTATAGTAATTTTTGCGGTAATTACACTTAATGCCATTCTCGGTACAGTCCAGCATATTAATGCGGAAAAATCACTTGACAGTTTAAAGTCACTTTCATCTCCGAATGCAAAAGTAATTCGTGACGGACAGAAAATTGAAATTCCGTCAAAAGAAGTGGTTGAGGGTGATATGGTTGTGCTTGAGGCGGGTGACCTTGTAGTAGCTGACGGCAGAATTATAAATAATTATTCTTTACAGGTAAATGAAAGCTCACTTACGGGCGAATCAACTAATGTTGATAAAAACGATGATAACATTACTGCGGAAGTCCCGCTCGCAGACAGAACAAATATGGTATATTCGGGCAGTTTGGTAACCTACGGCAGAGCTATTGTAGCTGTTACAGGCACAGGTATGAATACCGAAATAGGCAAGATTGCAAGCCTTATGAATGCGGCAAAAGAAAAGAAAACTCCTTTGCAGGAGAGCCTTGATAAATTCTCAAGCAAACTTGCGATTATTATTCTTATTATTTCTGCGCTCGTATTCGGTTTAAGCCTTTTAAATCATATGGCAATTATTGATGCGCTTATGTTTGCTGTTGCCCTTGCCGTTGCCGCTATTCCTGAGGCTTTGGGTTCAATTGTTACTATTGTACAGGCAATTGGTACTCAAAAAATGGCTAAGGAAAATGCCGTTATCAAAGATTTGAAAGCGGTTGAAAGCCTCGGTTGTGTATCTGTAATTTGTTCCGACAAAACAGGTACGCTTACTCAAAATAAAATGACTGTTCAGAAAATATATATCAACGGTGAAAGTATTTTTGAAGAAGAACTTGACCTTAATAATCAAAGCCACCGCTATTTACTTTACGATATGGTGCTTAATAACGATTCAAGCATTGTTGACGGAAAGGGAATAGGCGACCCTACAGAGTATGCGTTGCTTGAAACTCTAAGAAAACTCGGATACAACGAAGATGATTTGCGTTCGGGACTTAAAAGACTTGAGGAAGTGCCGTTTGATTCCGACCGTAAGATGATGAGCACAAAGTATAAACTTCACGGTGTGAATCATATATTGACTAAAGGTGCTATTGACGCTATTCTTGACAGATGTGACAGTATTGCGGCAAAGGACGGTGTTCGTCCGATTACTCAAGCCGACAAGGCAGATATACTCAAGCAGAATACAGAGTATTCCGAAAACGGCTTGCGTGTGCTTACTTTTGCTTACAAGGAGTCTGATGAAGAACTCAATGTAAATACGGAGTACGGATATACTTTCTTAGGACTTGTTTCTATGATTGACCCGCCTCGTGAGGAGTCAAAAGCAGCGGTTGCAGATGCTGTCAGAGCAGGTATTAAGCCTGTTATGATAACAGGTGACCATAAGATTACCGCCACTGCCATTGCAAGACAGATTGGTATTTTCAGAGAGGGAGATATTGCCGTAACAGGTATGGAGCTTGACGCAATGAGCGACAGTGAACTTGACCAAAAGATTGAAAAAATATCTGTCTATGCTCGTGTTTCACCCGAAAATAAAATCAGAATTGTTGAGGCTTGGCAGAGAAAGGGCAACATCGTTTCTATGACAGGTGACGGCGTAAATGACGCACCTGCACTCAAAAAAGCCGACATCGGTGTTGCAATGGGCATTACAGGTACAGAGGTATCTAAGGATGCAGCGTCTATGGTACTTCAGGATGATAACTTTGCAACAATTATTAAAGCTGTTGCAAACGGCAGAAATGTTTACAGGAATATTAAAAATGCAATTCTGTTCCTGCTTTCGGGCAATATGGCAGCTATATTTGCGGTAGTTTACGCATCACTTCTTGCTTTGCCTGTGCCTTTTGAGGCAGTTCATCTTCTCTTTATAAATCTTTTAACCGACTCGCTTCCGGCTATTGCTATCGGTATGGAGAAGCCCGAAAAAGATTTACTCTCGCAAAAACCGAGAGATCCTAAACAGGGTATTTTGACTAAAGAATTTTCCGCACTAATGCTTTTGCAGGGTGCACTGATTGCCGTTGTTGTAATGACTGCTTTCTATATAGGTTTGCAGGTTAATGCCGCAACTGCAAGTACAATGGCTTTTGCAACACTTACCCTTGCTCGTTTGTTCCACGGCTTTAACTGTCGCAGTAAGCATTCGATTTTTAAAATCGGTCTTGCCTCAAATGTATATAGCCTGCTTGCTTTTGCGGCAGGTGTAGGACTTCTTGCTTTTGTAATTTTTGTACCGTTTATGCATCCTCTGTTTAAGATTGCGGAACTTACAGGCGCACAAATCGGATTTATTGCTCTGCTTGCTTTTATTCCGACTGTAATTATTCAGATTGCTAAGGTAATTGCTGAAAACATCAAAAAGAGTAAATAAGAGCAAAATCAACCAAACTCAAGCAAAGATATATCTCTTTTAATAAAATAAATTTTATAAACCGCAGTATTGTTGTTAAAATATTATTAAAATTCTTGACAACTAACTGCGGTTTATTTATAATTAAGTTAAATAAATTTGTGAGGTGGCTTTATTATGAATATTTGGCACGATATATCACCAAAAAGGATTACATCAGAGAAATTTTACGCTGTTATTGAGATTTCAAAGGGCGGTAAAAATAAATATGAGCTTGATAAAGAAACAGGTATGTTAAAGCTCGACAGAGTTCTTTTTACATCAACCCACTATCCGGCTAACTACGGCTTTATTCCGAGAACCTATGCAGATGACGGCGACCCGCTTGATGTACTCGTTCTTTGCTCCGAAACAATTCAGCCTATGACACTTGTTGAGTGCAAGCCTATCGGTGTACTCAATATGATTGATAATGACAGCTGTGACGAAAAAATCATTGCCGTTCCTGTTAATGACCCTAACTATTGCGGTTACAATGACATTGCTGACCTTCCTCGTCACTATTTTGACGAAATTCAGCACTTCTTCCAGGTTTACAAGAGCCTTGAAAGCGGCAAGGTTACATCTGTAACAGAAACTAACGGTGTTGAGATGGCTAAGGATATTATTAAAAAGTCAATCGACAGCTACATTAAAGATTTCCAGATGGCATAAACAGAGGTATTAAGTGACAGAAAAAGAAAAAATGATTGCCGGCAAGGTATATAATTCTCAAGACAGCGAGCTTGTTGCTGCTTTGAATAAATCTAAGTCGCTTTGCCGTCAATACAATAATCTTGATTTTTCAAATGTTGCCGCTCGTAAGGTTATTATTGATGAACTTTTACAAGAAGAGCATAACGATGGATATTGTGTTTTTACTCCTCCGTTTTGGTGTGACTACGGATTTAATGTAAAAGTGGGTAAGAATTTCTATTCAAACCATAACCTTGTTATACTTGATTGCGCAGAGGTTACTTTTGGCGACAATGTTTTTGTCGGCCCTAACTGCGGATTTTATACTGCAATTCATCCTATTGATGCTCATCAGAGAAATACAGGAATTGAACTTGCAAAACCGATAAAAGTCGGCAGTGATGTTTGGTTTGGCGGCGGCGTAACCGTACTTCCCGGTGTTACTATCGGAAATAATGTTGTAATCGGTGCAGGCTCGGTTGTTGTAAAAGACATTCCGTCAGGCGTTGTAGCGGTCGGCAATCCTTGCAAACCTATCAGAAAAATTACCGAGGCTGACAAGCTTGATTTAGACGATCCGAATATCTAAAAATATTAATGCATAACAAAAGGCTTTCTTGAGTTTTTAAGAAAGCCTTGATATTTTTTTATAAAAATATTAAAATAATTATAGTTTGAAGTCATCTAAGGTGTACTCGTGAAGAGTCGGCGCTGACTGCGGAACACGCATAAGCGGGTCATATTTAAAGCTTTTGCATTTGTCATCAATAATTGTTTTGTTTTTTATGCAATGACAGGTATCGTTTTCATAAGCCGAATTTAAGCAGTATGTACAGCTTGGTTTTATGTTTTTGCCGAAAAGCTTTTTCTTCAACATAATATCACCTCATTCTTTAATCATTATAACATTAACAGTTGTCATTTTCAAGCGAAACTACGCATAAGGAGAAGTATAATGAAATTTAATTCAAAAACTATGACTATCCATAATGCGGACAGTGTGCCGTATTTAACATATAATTCTTTATCGGAAATTGATTTTATAAATCATGCTTTTTCCACAAAACTCGGCGGTGCGTCGACGGGTGAGTTTACATCTATGAACTTTGCGTTTAACAGGGGAGATAATCCCGACAGTGTTACTGAAAACTATAAACGCTTTTGCAAAAGTGCGGGATTTGATTATAATACGCTTACGGCTTCTGCTCAAGACCATAATACTTATGTTCGTGCGGTTACAACAGAAAATATTGGAACAGGTATTTATAAGCCGAGAGATATTGAAAGCGTAGACGCTTTGATAACAAATCAGAAAGGTGTAACTTTGGTCACTTATTATGCCGATTGTACACCGCTTTTCTTTGTTGATACAAACAAAAAAGCAATAGGACTTGCTCACGCAGGCTGGAGAGGTACTGTCGGCAGAATAGGCGAAAAGGTTGTGCAAAAAATGACCGAGCTTTACGGAACAAACCCGTCTGATTTAAAATGTGCGATTGGCCCTGCTATTTCCGTGTGCTGTTATGAGGTTGACAAACCTTGTGCCGACCATTTTCTTGCACTTAAAAATGTAAATCCGTCAGATTTTGTTCATCCTAAAGAAAACGGCAAGTATATGGTTGACTTGCTTGAAACCAACAGACAAATTCTTACGGCAGCGGGTGTAAAGTCGGAGAATATCACGGTTTCTGATGTATGTACAAACTGTAACAGCGATTTGTTGTGGAGTCACAGGGCAACCAAAGGGCATAGAGGCACAATGTGTGCGTTTATGTGTATAAAATAATTCTTAAATCGAAATATGCTTATTCTTTGCAAACCATACTTCTTTTACAGAAAATTCTTTGCCGTTAAGATAATTAAGAATACCTGCGTCGGTGTCAAATGAAAATTTAAGTTTATAGCTGTAAAGTGCCTGATACTTAATGTTATCAGGTGCTTTTCTGTTTTTTCCGTATTTAGTATCGCCCACAAGCGGATGACCGATATGTGCCATATGCGCTCTTATCTGATGCGTTCTGCCTGTCAGAAGTTCAACTTCCGCAAGACTGTATTTGCCGTTGAAATCAAGAATTTCATATTTTGTTATAATTTCTTTTGAGCCGTCAACCTGTTTACTGAAAACTTTAACTTTATTTTGCGCTTCGTTTTTAATAAGATAATCGTGAAGAATATCGCAATCTTTTTTAGGTTTGCCGTGCAGCAGGCAAAGATAGTATTTTTCAAGTTCTCTTGTTTTGATTTTGGCATTGAGAACCCGCAAACTTTCGGCATTTTTTGCCGCAATTACTATACCTCCCGTGTTTCTGTCAATTCTGTTTGCAAGAGCGGGAGCGAATGCTTTTTCTTCTTTTGGGTTGTATTCGCCCTTATTATAAAGGTAGTGCTGAACTCTTGCCACAAGCGAATCAAAATGGTAACTCTTGTCCTGATGTACGATAATACCGGGCTTTTTGTCAATCAGAATTATGTTCTCATCTTCATATACTATATCAAGTTTGTCGGGCGCTTTTAAAAATTCGTAGTTTTCCTGCTCACTTTCCTCAAAAAATTCATCTTTTATGTACAGAGTAAGCACATCGCCCTCTTTGAGCATATCTTTTATATCGCACTTTTTGCCGTTTAGTTTAATGTACTTTGTACGGATATATTTATACATAAGCGACTTTGGCATAGTTTTGAATCTTTTTGAAAGGAACTTGTCAAGTCTTTGGTTTGCATCGTTTTTCTTTATATCAATAGTTCTCATTGCTTTCTCCTTAACCTTAATCAATTTAATTTTATATTATTATAAAATTTTTTTCAACCGATTTTTCACACTTTTTAAAAAGCTGTGTAAACTGATACAGGGTGATAAAGTGAATTGCTACTCACACAGGCTAAGGTCGGCTGTATTTTTCGGGCTTGGACTTCTGACTGCAAGTTTACTGCCTTCAGAATGTGTGCTTGTGGTTGCAGCTGCAGCACTTATTGTGGTCAGTCTGACTTGCATACGAAGATAATATGAGAGGAGATTTGCAATGAAAGTTGTACTTATTGAACGACCAAAATTCTTATCGGCAATTTTACGGAAGATTTACGGAATTAAAAAGGTAATAAATCCGCAATAAAACTTTCTTATTTGTAAAATAAAATGAAATTTTATTGGTAATTATTAATAACATAATTAAACAAAAAGATGTGCATATCAACAAAAAGATATGCACATCTTAATTTATTATTGAGTTCTTTTGGAAAAAATATTATAATAGGACTGAAATTTTATTATGGAGGTTTTGAATTAACACATGAAACTAATCAAGAAAAGCGTAAGCATCCTTCTTTCTTCAATGATGCTTGTTGGTTGTACAGTTACTGCACTTACAGCTAATGCCTCAACAGGCGGTCAGCTTTGCAGTAAGTATGCCACAAACCCTAACGGCAAGGTAGGTATTCAGAAGACTATCACTATTGACGGTAATGTTACTGTAGACGACGTAACATTACTCCAGCTTTATGTTGCCGGTGACAAGTCACTTGACGCTAACGCTCAACTCAAAGCTGATGTAAACAGAGATGGAATTATTGACATTCTCGATTGTACAGAAATTCAGCTTTATGTTGCGGGTAATATTCCAAACCTCGGTTGATACCTGATATAATTTAACAGCTTTTACAGCATCGGATTGATTAATTTCAGTCCGATGCTTTTTATTGTAATATTTTCATTACCTTTCTAATATATTTTGAGTATAAATATAAAAGGAGAGATAAAATATGGAGTTTAATCAGGATAACCGATCGTTTTGCACAACTGTTGCGGTGCTTGACACGGTTGCCGAACAGCTTGCTGATGTCGATTTAACTTTACCCGATTATTGTCCGGATATCGAAAAAATTTTGAAATGTACTCTTATCCCTAAAATTCAGACAAGAACCTTATCGGGCGGACAACTGCAAATTGACGGTAACTGTGTTGTTAATGTGCTGTATGTTGACAGTATCAAAAAAAGTATTCGTTGCTGTGAGCAGTCGGTTAATTTTTCTCAAAGCTTTTCTGTTAAAGAAGCGCCTGATAATCCTGTTATATTAACAAGAACAAAGCCCGAGTACATAAACTGTAGGGCATTAAGCCCTCGCAGACTTGTAATGCACGGTGCATTTTCGTTATATGCAAAGGTGCTTTCCTCGGCAAAAACAAATATCTATTCACCGCCTGTCGAAAATTGTCTTGAAGCACAGCTGATGAATATAAAATGTGCAAGCCTGACTTCTCTTTGCCAAGAACAGTTCAGCGTGGTAGAAGAAGTTTCTGTGGGAGATAAGCCTGTAATTGAATCAATCTTGAGTACCGATATAAGTGTGAATATTACCGATACCAAAGCTGTTACAGGTAAACTTATGGCGAACGGCGAAATCAACTTAAAACTATTATATATAACTGATGTTGAGAGCGGCGAAACAGGAAAACTTGATTACTTATTGCCCTTTAATCAAATTATAGATTGCGAGGGTATCGACGAAAATACAATTAACTGTGTTTCCTGCGATATTATGTCTTATGACATCAGACTTAAGAATGATGTTATGTCAGATAAACCTCTTTTACTGCTTGATTTAAAACTTTGTCTTACAGAAGAAGGCTATGTAATAGCTGACGAAAATGTAGTTACAGACGCATATTCTGTTAAATGTGCAACTCAACCCGCTTTTACACAATTGAATATAGTAAGTGATCTTGCAAAACTTAATGATTCTCATATTGAAAAATCTTCGGTTGCTGTCGATAACGGAAAAATCAGCAAAGTAATAAACATATCATCAAACCAAATTACTGCTGATTATTCTTGCGATGATAAGGGTATAACTGTTTCGGGTAAGGTAAATATTTGTATTCTTGCCGAAAACGAAGATAAAATACCTGTGTTTATTGAACGCAATATAGACTATTCTCATCTTATGACATCAAGCAGTGAGTATAACTGTGCATTGTATGTTGAACCTCGTGTAGCAAGTATAAGCTATCGACTTGCCGATGACAGCACAGTTGAAATCAGGTGTGAAATTAAATTTGCCGTTTCGGCTGCCGCAAAAGAAAATATAAGGGCGGTTTCCGATGTAGAGATATTTGAAGATAAACCCGTAAAGCCCGAAGAGTGTGCTCTGACTTTGTACTTTGCGCAAGCAGGGGAGAGTCTGTGGAGTATTGCCAAATCGCATAATACGGCACTTGATAAACTGATTGAAGAAAATTCGGCAGCGGCACAAAATGAGGATATTCCTCGAATGCTGCTTATTCCGAGAGTTTAGGAGGTACAAAAATGGAAGAAAGAAATGTGTATCGTGACATTTCACGCCGAACAGACGGAGATGTGTATATCGGTGTTGTAGGTCCTGTGCGAACAGGTAAGTCAACTTTTATAAAAAAATTTATGGACTCTCTGGTATTGCCGAATATAACGGATGAGGCGGTATATCGCAGAACTCTCGATGAACTTCCGCAGTCGGCATCGGGAAGAACCATAATGACAACCGAACCTAAATTCATACCGGAAGAATCAGTTGAAGTTGATCTGGGAAACAACACTTCTTTCAGGGTAAGAATGATTGATTGCGTAGGTTATATAGTTGACAGTGCAATCGGCTACAGTGAAGACGAACAGCCGAGAATGGTTAAAACGCCTTGGTTCGATAAGGAAATTCCTTTTGATGACGCTGCCGAAATCGGCACCAAAAAGGTTATTACAGATCATTCGACAATCGGCTTGGTAATAACAACTGACGGTACAATCAGTGATATTGACAGGGAAGACTACATTGAGAGCGAACAGCGGGTTATTAACGAACTGAAAGAGATTAACAAACCTTTTATTGTTTTGCTCAACTCAACCGAACCCGAAAGCGAAAGAGCAAAAAATCTCGCTGCTCAAATGGCGTCAATTTACAATGTGCCTGTAATTCCCGTAAGCTGTATGGAACTTGATGAATTTGAAATTAAGCGTATTCTTGCCCAGCTTTTGTTTGAGTTTCACATAAAAGAAATCAAAGTAGATATTCCTAAATGGCTCGTAATGCTTGATAAAGATCACTGGCTCAAAACCAATATCTTTGACGCAATCAAAAAGAGTGCGGGAAAAATCGAAAAAATCCGTCAGGTTCAGGATATAATGCAGGAACTTGACAACTGCGAATATATTAATTCTACCGAAATAAAAAGTCTTGATTTGGGCAGAGGCTTTGCGACTATCGGAATTAATATTGACAGTAAATTGTTTTATAAGGTACTTTCCGAAGAATCGGGTATTGACATTACCGACGAATGTGCGCTGTTCAGTTGTGTAAAAGAACTTTCCAAAAAGCAGAAAGACTTTGATAAACTTGCGCAGGCTTATGAACAGGTGCAGGAAAACGGTTACGGAATTGTTATGCCGACTATTGAAGAGTTATCGCTTGAAGAGCCTGAAATTATTAAACAGAGCGGAAAGTACGGTATAAGGCTCAAAGCAAGCGCACCGAGTATTCATATGATGAAGATTTATACAAAGACAGAGGTAACTCCGATTGTAGGCTCGGAACAGCAGTCCGAGGAGCTTGTATCTTATCTTTTGAAAGAATTTGAGGAAAATCCGGAAAAAATTTGGGAAAGCAATATCTTCGGAAAATCCGTGCATGAACTTGTCAACGAGGGACTGCACAATAAATTGTACAGAATGCCGTCCGACGCAAGAGCAAAAATAGGTGAAACCATTGAAAAAATTATAAATGACGGTTGCAACGGTCTTATATGTATAATTCTGTAATTGAAATATAATGCTTTAAAATTAAACAAATTATATTTTAAAATATTTAATATGATTAGGTAAACCGCCAAAAATTATTCCCCCCCGTATTTATTATTGAAAATTTTACAGGAATAAAGTATAATAATCCTGTATGAAAATAATAAATATGGGGGTTATTTTATGAATCTTTCCGATGTAGCTTTAGCAGCTCAGACAGCCCAGAAAGAAAGTCTTACGCTTGCTGAAAAAGGCATAACATCCGCAAAGGTTGTTCTCACAGGCTTTGTTGTTGTATTTGCCATGCTTATTCTGTTGATTTTTATTATTAAAATCTACAGTGCTATTGTTCAGAAGGCTCAAAGTGCCGGCAGCAACAGCAAAAAAGGCAAGAAAAATAAAGATGAAAAACCTGCTGAAAAGCCGGCTGCGACGCCTGCTCCTGTTGTTACCGCAAGCGTAGCAACAGACGGAATTTCAGACGAAGTTGTAGCTGTTATTTCAGCTGCCGTGGCAACAATGTACGGTTCATCTGAAAAAGCACGAATCAAGAGTATTAAAAAGTCATCTGACGGTGGTCGTTCAGCTTGGGCAAAAGCCGGTGTACTTGATAATACCCGCCCATTTTAAGGCATATTTTAAGGGAAAGGATGTTATCTAATGGAAATTTTACAAGGCTTTGTAGATGCCGTTGTAGGTATCTTTAACAGTTCAGGCCTTACAACTCTTAACTGGCAGAACTATGTTATGATTGGTATTTCAATCGTTTTGCTTTATCTTGCTATCAAAAAGCAATATGAGCCGCTCTTGCTTCTTCCTATCGCTTTTGGTATGCTTCTTGTAAACCTTTATCCGAGCATTATGAGTGCTCCTTCGACCGAAATGATACCTCTTGCAGATTATGTGAAAGATCATACAGGAGCAATTCAATATCCGATTACCGAATTAAACGGTGCCGAATATGTAAACTATCCGACAAACGGCGGTTTGCTTTGGTATCTCTATCAGGGTGTTAAGCTCGGCATTTACCCACCGCTTATCTTCCTTGGTATTGGTTGTATGACAGACTTTGGTCCGCTCATTTCAAACCCAAAGAGCCTTATCCTCGGTGCTGCCGCTCAGATTGGTATTTTCTTAACATTTACAGGTGCTATTTTCCTCGGCTTTACAGCAGCAGAGGCAGGTGCTATCGGTATTATCGGCGGTGCTGACGGTCCTACGGCTATTTTCGTAACCACAAAACTTGCTCCGCATCTTTTAGGTTCAATCGCTATTGCAGCATATTCATATATGGCGCTCGTTCCTATTATTCAGCCGCCTATTATGAAATTTCTTACAACAAAGAAAGAGCGTTCTGTAGTTATGGAACAGCTTCGTCCTGTATCTAAACTTGAGAAGATTATGTTCCCTGTAATTGTTGTAATTATCATTGCAATCTTCCTTCCTGACGCTGCTCCGCTTGTCGGTATGCTTATGCTTGGTAACCTCTTTAAGGAATCAGGCGTTGTTGAAAGAATTAACAAGACAGCTCAGAATGAACTTATGAACATTATTACAATCTTCCTTGGTACTACTGTCGGTGCAACTGCATCAGGACAGACATTCCTAACATTCGCTACAATCAAGATTATCGTTCTTGGTCTTATTGCTTTCTGTTTGGGTACCGCATTCGGTGTACTCTTCGGTAAGATTATGTATGTTGCAACAGGTGGCAAGGTAAACCCACTTATCGGTTCAGCAGGTGTATCTGCCGTTCCAATGGCTGCTCGTGTATCACAGAAGGTTGGTCAGCAGGAAAATCCCGGCAACTTCCTCCTTATGCACGCTATGGGTCCTAATGTTGCCGGTGTTATCGGTTCAGCAGTTGCAGCAGGTGTATTGCTCAATGTAGTTGGCTAAAAACAAATATATATAATTTCAATAAAGGAAGTCGTTATGGCTTCCTTTAATTTTATTGTTAATAATTCATTATTAGAATTAATTAGTGCATTTAATGAATTATAATATATATTATTGTATTTTTTATTGTATTTTTATGCTGATTTTGGGAGGTCGAGTAATGCCAACTAATATAACAATTCAGAGAATTTTAGTCATTGTCTTACAGAGAATAAAATTTATTATTCTTTTGACACTTGTATGTATGCTTTCGTTTTTTCTTTATTCTAAGTTTTTTATAACTCCTATGTACAGTACATCTGCTATGCTTTATGTGCAGAACTATAATGCTAAAAGCCAGAGCAATCAGGAAAACGGAAAAATCTTTAGCTCCGATATTTCAGGTTCTGCTTCTCTTGCCGAGGCATACATAGTTTTTCTTAATAATTCGGACAGCATTACTTCGCTTTTTAATGACTGCGATGTTTCAATAACAAACGATTCTTTCTTTATTACGGTTACGGTTTCGGGTTCAGACCCGCAAACTTGTGCGAATGTAGCAAATCAGATTTGCGAGACTGCAGGCGATGTTTTTGCCGATCGCTTTGCATACGGACAGATTGGTATTGTAAGATCTGCGCAAGTTCCCAATGCACCGTATGAACCAAACAATCTTAAAAACGCATTGATTGGTTTGGTAATCGGTCTTGTTGCATCTGTGCTTATTTCAATTTTACTTGAACTTATTGACCTTACTGTTAAGCCTGATGACGACTTACAGGAAATGTACGATATTCCTATATTTGCGGAAATACCTGATTTTGGTAATTAAGGGGGGATAGCGTATGAAGTTAAGATTACCTTTTAAAAAGGATTTAAGTAAAAAAAGCAAGTCACAAGTAACTGTCAACAATAAAAATAAATTTGCAATTGTTGAGTCTTACAAAATTGCAAGAACCAATATTATGTTTTCTCTTTCTGCGTCTGAAAAGAAAGCCTTTGCGGTAACAAGTTATTCAAAGGGTGAGGGTAAAAGTACAGTTGCGTCTAACCTTGCAATTTCTTTTTCAAAAATGGAAAGTAAAGTATTGCTTGTTGACTGTGACCTTCGCCGACCTAATGTTCATAATATTTTTAAAATTGATAATACCAAAGGTCTTGCGGATGTAATCGGTAAGATGATTAATTTTGATCAGGCGGTTCAGAAAAATGTTCTTCCCGGACTTGATATTCTCGTTTCGGGTACTATTCCGCCAAACCCGTCGGAACTTATGTGTTCCTCAACATTTATTTCTTTGGTTGAGCAGTTAAAGGAAGAGTATGATTATATCATATTCGATACTCCGCCTATCGGAGTGGTTGCCGATGCACTTCTTCTAAAAGAATTAATTGCAGGCTTTATTGTTGTAGTAAGAGAAAGAGCCACAACTCACGGCGATTTACGAAATCTTACGGAAAGCATTAAGCTTGCCGATTCAAGAGTCCTTGGTATAGTCAAGGTAGGCTGTTCGCAGAACGAGAGAAGAAAAGGCAAGTATTACTACAAATACTATTACAATTATTATTAATTATTTTACAGCTTACGAAAACATATCAATTGTTTTTCGTAAGCTGCTGTTTTATGGTATAAAATTAAGATTTTTAAAATAAAATGCAAGATTTTTAAAAAACACTTGCATTTTTCTTCCTTTTGGATTACAATATAACAGTAATATTTTGTATTTTTTGCAATTTGAATTTAAGGAGAAAGCAAAATGAATTATGTGAATTGTAACAAAGAAGACCTCGAAAAAGAATATGCGGCACTTGTTGCTGAATATGAAGAGGTAAAAGGTAAGGGCTTAAAACTTAATATGGCAAGAGGTAAGCCGTGTGAAGATCAGCTTAACCTTTCAAGACCGTTGCTTGATGTAATCAACAGCAGCACTGACTGTATTACAGCACACGGTGCAGATTGCCGTAACTACGGTGAGCTTGCAGGCATTGACGAGTGCAAAAACTTTTTTGCGGAGATTTTTGATGTAGATCCGTCAGATGTAATGGTTGGCGGTAACTCAAGCCTTAATATGATGTTTGATACAATTGCAGGTTTTATGACAAAGCCTGTTGTTGAGGGCTGCAAGCCTTGGTATGAGGTAAAGAACAGAAAATTCCTTTGCCCGGCACCGGGTTATGACCGTCACTTTGCTATTACCGAATATTTTGATTTTGATCTGATTCCTGTTCCGATGACAGAGAATGGCCCTGATATGGATGTTGTTGAAAAACTTGTTGAGAATGACGATTCAATCAAGGGTATTTGGTGTGTTCCTAAGTATTCAAATCCGCTCGGCATTACTTTCAGCGATGAAACAGTTAAGCGTATTGCCGCTTTAAAGCCTGCCGCAAAGGATTTCAGAATTATGTGGGATAACGCTTACTGTGTTCACGATGTAACAGATACTCCCGATGAACTTTTGAGTCTTATGGCTGAATGCAGAAAAACAGGTAATGTTGATCTTCCTATCATGTTTACATCAACATCAAAGATTACTTTCCCGGGTTCAGGTGTAGCTGCAATGGCTGCTTCCGATAACAATATGAAAGTAATTAAGAACAGATACCAGTATCAGGTTATCAGTTATGATAAGATGAATATGCTCCGTCATGCTCGTTTCTTTGGTGACCTTAACGGTGTTAAAGAGCATATGAAACTGCATAAAGCTGTTCTTAAGCCAAAATTTGAAATTGTTTTAAATGCTCTTGAGTCACAGCTTAAGGAAACAGGTACAGCTGATTGGACAAATCCAAACGGCGGTTATTTTGTAAGTGTAGATGTACTTGAGGGTACAGCAAAAGAGGTTGTTCGTCTTTGTAAAGAAGCAGGCGTTGTACTTACAGGTGCAGGCGCTACTTATCCTTACGGCAACGACCCTAAGGACAGCAACATCAGAATTGCCCCTTCGTTCCCGCCAAACGATGAACTTAAGGAAGCAATGGATGTATTCTGCATTTGCGCTAAACTTGCAGCTTGTGCAAAAATTCTTAATAAATAAGCAATATATTAAACATTAATTTGCTTATTTATCTAAATGCAATGTAAAATTTCCAACTAAAAAGAATTTTTTTATCAAAAATTCCCTTATCCGTTGACTTTTTATCAAAAAAATTATATAATAACTCTGTTATGTCTGTATGTGTGTCTTTCGTAACAGAGTTATTTTTATGAAAGCAACTACAGTCAATTAAAAAATGGAGGTTCCTAAGGCATGAAAAGAATACCAAAGCCTGTATTCTTCATTGTAGCCTTGCTGGTGCTTGCTTTTACATTTACAGCAGTTTTCGGAGTATCCTACTATACAGGTGACAACAAAAACACTGTCGTTAAAGGCATTAGCGATATACGATGGGGAATAGACATCAGGGGCGGTGTTGAAGCAACATTTAAGCCTGCCGGCGATGTTGACGCTACTGATGAGCAGTTAGAATCTGCTAAAGCAATCATTGAGCTTCGTATGGTATCTGACGGTATTACCGACTATGAACTTTACGCTGACTCTTCAAACGACAGAATTATTGTTCGTTTCCCGTGGAAATCTGACGAAAAAGATTTCGACCCTGCAACTGCTATTGAAGAAATATCATCAACAGCAGAGCTTACTTTCAGACCGGGTAAAAGCTATGAAACTACCGAAGTAGGTTCGGACGGCAACCCTGTTTACAAAACTCCTAAAGACGATACAACTGAAGTTCTTATGAACGGCTCTTACATAAAGTCGGCGCAGGCAGTTGTAAATCAGGAAGATAACTCATACGCTGTAAGCATTGAGTTTAACGATGAAGGTAAACAGCTTTTTGGCGATATTACAACTAAGTATCTTAATAAGACAATCTCAATTTGGATGGATGATGTTATGATTTCCGCACCTACTGTAAATGCGGCAATCACAGACGGCAAAGCACAGATTACAGGTGACTTTGACGCTGAATCTGCAACTGCTCTTGCAAACAAGATTAACGCAGGTGCTCTTCCGTTTAAACTTGAAACTGTAAGTTCAAGCAACATCAGCCCGACACTCGGTGAGAATTCACTTACAGCTATGGCTTATGCCGGTGTTATTGCATTCATCGTAATTGCAATTATTATGATTGCTATGTATAGACTTACAGGTGTTATCGCAGTTATTTCTCTTGCAGGTCAGATGGGTCTTGCAATTGCGGCTGTATCAGGTTACTTTACAACTATTTCGTCATTCACAATGACACTTCCTGGTATTGCAGGTCTTATTCTTTCAATCGGTATGGGCGTTGACTGTAATGTAATTACAGCAGAGCGTATTAAGGAAGAATTAAAGCAGGGCAGAACTCTTGACGGTGCTCTCGAGCGTGGTACAAAGAATTCACTTTCTGCTATTATCGACGGTAATATGACAGTTATTATTGTATCTGTTATTCTTATGCTTGTATTCGGTCCTTCAAATATTCTCTCAATCATCTTTGGTGAATCAACAACCGGTACAATCTACTCATTCGGTTACACACTCCTTGTTGGTGTAATTGCTAACTTTATTATGGGCGTATTCCTTACCCGTGTAATGCTCAGAAGTATTTCAGGCTTTAAGGTATTCCGCAAAAAAGGCTTGTACGGAGGTGTTAAGAATGGCTAATGAAAGCACAAAATCCGCTAAGGTTAATGGTCAGCTTTCTGTTGAAGAAGTAAGTGAAAAATTCAACGGCGGCAGAAAGATTATTGACTTTACAGGTCACTGCAAAATTTTCTTTGGCATTTCCATTGCAATTATTGTAATCGGTATCATTTGTAACTTCATTTTCGGTACTACACTTGACATACAGTTTTCGGGCGGTGCGTCAGTAAAATACAGTTATTCCACAGATATTTCCGAATCCGAACTTACTGATTTTATTCAGTCACATACAGAGGCAAGAATTACTACTTCTTATTCAACAGATATGGTTGGTAATTCCGGTCATAATGTTGCTGTTCAGTTCTCCGGAAACAAGGCTATTGATACTAACATTCAGTCGACACTTCTTGAAGATCTCAATAAACAGTATCCTGATGCAGGCTTTAAAATTCTTGAGTCGGGTTCTATTGACGCTTCAATGGGCTTTAACTTCCTCTTAAAGTGTCTTACAGCTGTTGCAATCGCAAGTATACTTATGGTTATTTATGTAACACTCAGATTTAAGAAAATCGGCGGTCTTTCAGCCGGTGTTACAGCTCTTATAGCACTTTTCCACGATGTTGTTATGATTTACTTTATGTATGTAATCTTCCGTATGCCGATTGATTCCAACTTCATTGCCGTAGTTCTTATGATTCTCGGTTACTCACTTAACGATACAATCGTTATTTACGACCGTGTTCGTGAAGAACGAAAAGCACTTGGCAGAAAAACAGATCCAGGTATGGTATTTAACCTTAGTGCTACAAAGTCACTCAAGAGAACAATTATTACTTCTGTAACAACTCTTTCAGCAATCTTGATTGTATATATTGTTGCCTTAGTATATAATATCTCTTCGGTACAGGCTTTCGCACTTCCGATGATTATCGGTATCATTTCAGGTTGTTATTCTTCTATCTGTATTGCAGGTCCTCTTTGGGTACTCTGGCAGAGAAAGAAAAAGAACAGCAAAAAGTAATAATGCGTTTGCTTTAAATTTTATTTAATAATTATGGGCTGCGATATTAATAAATTTCGCAGCCCTGAATTTATATGTGAAAGCATATTATTGTATATTTTCTGGTAAAACTATTATGGGGTAATCTTTACTGTAATCAGGGGTGTTATATGAAAAAAATCTTTTCGTTTTTATTGGTAATCATATCAATATGTTCTTTATTACTTTACGGTTGTTCAAGCAATGAACAAAACAGCAGACAATCTGAAAAATTAAGTATAGTAACTTCTATTTTTCCGTATTACGATTTTGCAAGAAATATTGTCGGCGATAAAGCAGATGTAAAGTTATTGCTTTCACCCGGTAACGAACCGCATCATTACGAACCGTCACCGTCCGACATTGTTGCCATAGAAGAATGTGATATATTTATCTATAACGGCGGTGAAAGTGACGAGTGGGTTGAAAATGTGCTTGACTCGCTTGAAAATAAAAATATTACTGTTTTGAAGATGACCGATTATGTGTCACTTCTTAATGAAAAAAATCCTGACCATACTGACGGTGATGAGGCAGATGAACATATATGGACTTCTGTCAGAAATGCCGAGCAGCTTGTAAAGAAAATATCGGATGTTGTTACGGAAAAGGATAATAAAAATAAATCTGAATATGAAAACAATACAAATCAGTATCTTTTAAGTCTTGACGAACTTGACAAAGAATTTACCGATGTTGTTAATAATAAAAAGCGTGACACTGTTGTATTCGGCGACAGATTTCCGTTTTTGTATTTTATGACCGATTACGGACTTAACTACGAATGTGCGTTTCCGGGCTGCAGCAGTGAAACCGAACCGAGTCTTGAAGTAGTGACAAGACTTATTGATTATGTAAGAGATAATAATATACCTGTTGTGTTTCACCTTGAAATGTCAAACGGCAAAATTGCACAGTTGATCGGTGATGATACCGGAGCTGAAATTTTGCAGTTTTCGTCGTGCCATAATATTACAAAAGATGAATTTAATAACGGAGAAGATTATATTTCTGTTATGAAACAAAATTGCAGTGCATTAAAGGAGGCTTTATCTTAATGTCATTAATTGATTTTAATAAGGTAACTATTGGCTATGACGGCAAAAGTGTAATTTCGGATCTTACTTTTCAGATAAAGCCGAATGAATATGTTTGCATAGTTGGCGAAAACGGTTCAGGTAAGACAACACTTATGAAATGCTTACTTGGACTTATTCCGCCTTTATCGGGTAAGATTACATTCGGTGACGGATTAACTCAAAATGAAATCGGTTATCTTCCGCAAAAGACTGTTTTGCAAAAGGATTTTCCTGCTTCGGTTGAAGAAGTTGTGTTATCCGGTTGTCTGAATAAAAAACATACCTTGTTTTATTCAAAAGAACAGAAAAAAACCGCTGAAAAAAATATGGAACTTACAGGAATTACCGATATTCGTAAAAACTGTTTTCGTGAACTTTCAGGTGGTCAGCAACAAAGGGCATTGCTTGCAAGAGCATTGTGTGCGACAACAAAACTTTTGATTCTTGATGAACCTGTTACGGGACTTGACCCTGTTGCAAGTGCGGATATGTACAACCTTGTAAAGAATTTGTATAAAGAGGGAATAACGGTAATTATGGTATCACACGATATTACCGCCGCAGTAAACAACGCAACAAAAATTCTTCATCTTTCAAAAGACAATTACTTTTTCGGCAGTACGCATCAGTATCTTCATTCCGATGTAGGCAAGAAGTTTTTGATTACCGATTGCCCTTGCGATGATTGCAGGCATCACCATATTCATAATTTAGCGTAAAGGAGGCGGTAAGATGTTTGAAACTATTGCTGAAATGTTTTCGTACGGTTTTATTGTAAGAGCTTTTATTGTCGGTACTCTTGTTTCGCTTTGCGCCGCTTTGCTTGGCGTAACTCTTGTGCTGAAACGATATTCTATGATCGGTGATGGCCTTTCCCATGTAGGCTTTGGTGCGCTCGCAATTGCCGCATCGTTAAATCTTGCACCGTTACAGGTTGCGGTTCCGGTTATAATCATTGCCGCATTTTTACTTCTAAGACTTTCGGAAAAAAGTAAAATCCGTGGAGATGCGGCTATCGCCATTATTTCAAGTACAGCGCTTGCAATCGGTGTTGTCTGTGTAAGTATTTCGGGAGTAAATACCGACCTTAATTCTTATTTATTCGGCAGTATTCTTGCCACAACAAACGCTGATGCTGTAATGTGTGCCGTTCTTGCTTTGATAGTAATTGTGATTTTTGTTTTGTTTTACAATAAGATTTTTGCGGTTACATTCGATGAAACATTTTCAAAGGCTACAGGACTTAAAACAGGTGTTTATAATACTGTAATTGCCTTGCTCACAGCACTTACAATCGTAATCGGTATGAGAATTATGGGTACACTTTTAATTTCGGCTCTTATCATTTTCCCTGCACTTTCTTCAATGAGAGTGTGCAAAAAATTTAAAGCGGTAATTATTTGTTCGGGTGTACTTTCACTTATCTGTTTCTTTGTGGGAATGTATGCGTCCTATACCATGGACACCCCAACAGGTGCAAGCGTGGTTATAGTAAATGCCGTTGTATTTGTAATCTTTTGGTTTATCGAGTTTATCAATACAAAGGTTAGAAAGAGTAGCTGACAGGAGATAATTATGTGTTTTATCTGTAAGAGAATTGAAATGATAAAAAACGGCGAAAACAGGTTTTTTGTCAAGGAATTGGAAACAGGCTATGTTGTAATTGGAGATCATCAGCATTTTAAAGGCTATACGCTGTTTTTATGCAAAGAGCATAAGTCTGAGCTGTTTGAGCTTAATGATACTTTCAAGCAGAAATACTTTGAAGAGATGACTTTGGTTGCAAAGGCAGTTCATACGGCTTTTGGAGCCGAAAAAATGAATTACGAATTGCTCGGCAACGGTGAAACTCATCTTCACTGGCACTTGTTCCCACGCAAAAGCGGAGATTTGGGCAATTACGGCAACTGCGGAAAAGGTCCTGTATGGTGGTATCCGATGGAGAAAATGTACGATGATGAAAATTGTCCTGATGATACACAGCTTGAAAATATGAAATCAAAATTGCTTAAAGAACTTGACATATTAATTTCTTAAATCACAAAATATTTTCAATTTGAACAAGCTCACTGTCCTTTATGGAGGTGAGCTGTTTTTTTATGCCGGCACTTTCGGCAAGGTAATTGTCGTTGCTCTGTGTAGCGACATATGACCGCATTGCAGATAGGTTTACACTGATTTCATCAACATAATCGTGAATAAGAAGAATATCAAAAATGCTTAGATTCTTTTGCCATTTTGATTCTGCAGCTGCAAGCACATCTTTTGCACCGTCATAATTCTCACTTTTAACAAGGTTGTCGGCAGATACAATTTCTTCGTTAAGTTCGTCAATTCTATTTGTAACATAGAACATTTCAAAAATGCCGGTTGCTATTGATAAAATAAAAAAAGCCAATGATATATATATTCTTTTCATATTAATTTTCCTTTGTAATTATTTTATAATTTCCTGCTCCGTCAAGCGTCATAATAAATATATCGTCTATGGCGACATTTTCTTTGTAAAGAATTTTATCTACGGTTTCTTTGCTGTTTTTGCAAAGTCTGAGTGAATTTTGTAAAAGCTGTCCGTCGCTGATTACCACGGTTTCAAGTTTTGTGTCGGGAACTTTAATATCGAGGTTTTCAAGTGTTACCGTGCGCTTTTCGGGCTTTTGCAAAACGCTGATTTTTCCGTTGGTTTCTACGATACAATATTGTACCTCATCGAGTGAAAAAATATCCTGTTGCCTTAGCTGAATACATAAATCTTCGGTTGACATTCTAAGCCGTTTCATTTCGTTTTGCATCAGTTTTCCGTCCTCTATTACGGTTATGGGCGAACCGCAGATAAGACCTCGGAATTTTCTGTTTTTCAGCATTATTATACTTGCTATTATTTCACAGGCAATAAGAACGAGTACGGGAATTATGCCCGAAAGCAACGGTTGTGAAGTATTTGACATAGGAATTGCCGCAATATCGGATACAATCAGAGTTACTACAAGTTCGCTCGGCTGCATATCGCTTATTTGCCTTTTGCCCATAAGCCGAATTGCAAGAATAACAAATGCATACAAAAGCAGAGTTCTTATAATTGAAATAATCATTTTATCACCGTTACTAATGTTTGCAATAAATGTAATTATATACAAATTTCGGAATAATTGAGATAACTTTGTAAAGCCTAATATTGGTGATAAAATGCATAATTCATTAAAAGAAAATTTATCTTCCCTTAAATCGGCTTTCGCAAATTCCGCCGATTTTACGGTGAGAGATATGATATTAAATTCAGATAATAAAACCACATCCGCAGTAATTACAATAGAGGGAATGTGCAGCAAAGAAGTAATCGCACTTTCTATAATTAATCCGATTTTTGATTTTGATTTTAAAAATGCAGACGGCACACAAATTCTTGATGAAATTCGACTTTCGGTTCTCTCTGCAAGTGAAATTGTGGAATTTGAGAGCTTTGATGAGGCAATAATGTTTTTAACTTCAGGTTTTGCTGTAATTGCTGTTGACGGATGCAGTAAAATGCTTGCAATCGGTGTGCAGGGCTTTTCTTTCAGAGGAGTTACCGAACCCGAGAGCGAGGTGGTACAGCGTGGTTCAAAGGAAGGCTTTACCGAACCTTTGAGAATTAATATGACGCTTATCAGACGAAGAATAAAAAGTCCTGACCTTGTATTTGAAACCACAACAGTCGGTACAACTTCAAAAACTCAACTCTGTATTTGCTATCTGCAAAATTCGGTGTCTAAAATTATCCTTGATAAAATAAGAAAAAGACTGCAGTCAAGTGACCTTGAAATGGTGCTTGCATCGGGTTATTTATCTGAATATCTTGAGGATAAGGGCACAAAGTCTATATTTTCGGGAGTAGGCATTTCCGAACGCCCCGACACTGTATGCGGAAAACTTATGGAGGGAAGAGTAGCAATTTTGGTTGACGGTACTCCGACCGCAATTATTATTCCACATATTTTTGTGGAGGAGTTTCAGAGTGTGGACGATTATTCAAACCGCCCGTATTATGCAACCTTTATCAGAATATTAAAGTATATTTCATTTTTCACGGCAATATTTATACCGGGTATTTATACTGCGTTTGCTCAATTTCATCCCGAGTATTTTCCGAAAGGCTTGCTTTTAAAAGCGTCAACGGCACTTGCGGATACTCCTTTGCCTGTTGCGCTTGAAGTGCTGATAATTATGTTTGTTTATGAAATTATGAGAGAGGCGGGATTGCGGATTCCAAAACCGCTCGGTCACGCCGTCAGCATTGTGGGTGCGCTTGTAATTGGTGAAAGTGCGGTAAATGCAGGGTTTATTGCCTCATCTACCCTTATGATAGTTGCAGTTGCGGCAATCAGCAGTTATGTTACTTCATCGCTTTATGCACCTATTACAGTGCTTAGATTTGCTTTTGTGGCAGTCGGAGGAATTTTCGGAATGTGGGGGATTGTTCTTATGAGTTGCTTTGTGCTTGCAAATATATGTGCAAAAACTTCTGTCGGTGTTCCGTATATGTCTTCGCTTGCTCCTTTTTCTATAAGAAGAATGAGAGATGTTTTTGTGCGTGCGGATTGGAAAAGATTATCCCGACATACAATAAGAGTTCAAAAGTTTGCTCAAACAAAGGAGAGTGACTCTGATGAAGGGTAAGATAACCCAGGTATATGCAGGGCTGTTTGCCGTTTTTGTTTTTATATTTTTGGGAGTAAAATATAATTATCTCGGCACACTTCCTTTGTGGGCGGTTGTTCTTGAAATTTTATTTATGGCGGTTGTACTCACAGTGCTTATGCTGCCGTCTTACATTCTCCATAAGTCAACAGGTTGTGATGTGTTTAATGTGTTTTTAAATAAAAGCTCATTGACAAAAATTATATTTTCTTCTCTTTATTGCATATTGTTTGTATTTGCAAGCGTGCGATTTCTTTCACTGTATGTTGATATTCTTATTACTGCGCTGAACTCGAATGCAAACAGGTTTGTACTTGCTGTCGGAATACTTTTTGTATGCGCATACAGTGCGTACAAAGGTGTGTTTACCGCATCAAGATGTGCTCTTATCAGTTCGGTTATTACGGCAATTTTTATAATAATATTTCTGCTTGGCAATATTTCTGATGTAGAATTAAGCAATCTTTATCGCAGTAACAGTACAGATGATTTTTTTGCCGCACTTTTTTCTTTGCTGCCTGTTTGTGTGTTGCCTGTAATTTTTTCTGTAATATCGGGAAGTTTCAGTCAAAGTAAATCCGCTTTTGTATGGTTTCTTGTAATTGCCTTTGTAAGCAGTGCTGTGCTTGTGTTTTTTATGAATACAGTTCTTGCTGATTATGCAGACGGCAGGGAGTTTCCGTATTTCATACTTGCCAAAAATGCCTCCTTCGGACAAATGACGAGTTTTGATTTTCTTTATATGATTTGTATTTCTTTTTGCTCTTTTATAATTGTTTCACTGCTTTTATGCTGTATAAATGAGAGTACAGGTGTAAAGAAAAGAGGAAAAAATACCTTTATATTTACATCGTTGATTTTTGTAATGTATATATGTACCGAGGTTTTTCCGAAAGCAAAGGAGCTTGTGCAGAATGATATTATTTTTGCAGTTATGTGTGCCATATACGCAGTTGTATTACCGATTTATGCTTTGTTCAGATTGAAAGGAGGCAAACAGGGTGATTAAAAAAGTTTTGGCATTAATGCTTGCTTTAAGCAGTGTATTTTTGTGCGGTTGCGACAACAGTAAAAGGATAGATAAAGCTGTTATTGTTGAGTGCATTATAGTTGATAAAAGCGATTACAAATTTATTTATATTTCTGATGAAGAAAAAAGTGAAACTGTCAAAATCGAAGAAGAAAGCCTTGAAAAAGCGCTCAAAACTTTAAAAACCGAGCATAAACCCGAAATTGTACTTTCTAAGCTTGAGCTTATAGCATTTGCGGAAAATGTTGACAGCGAAAAATATTACTCTGCATTACAGTATATAAAGAATAATTATGCGGTATCGCCGTCGGTATATACAGCGGTATGCAGTAACGACATTTTAAAATTGCTTGATGAACCGAAAACGCTTGAAAAATGTACTGAACAAATAATGATTTTAGAGAAAAAAGATACCGACATTTCATCAACTCTATTAAAAATGAACAACAACCTTAATAAATCTAAGAAATCATTGCTATATTTACCTCATATTAGTAAAAATAACGGAGTTACAGGCGAAAAAGTTGAAATTATGATAAAAAAATGAAAAATAATTCATAAAAAGACTTTATACTATAAGCGTTTTGTTGTATAATAATTGATGTATAGAATGGAAAGGCTATATACTTTGGGCAAAACTTTTGAATATATTTACCAAAGTAATTTGTGATAATGTAATTAAATTGAGAATAAAATACTTTAATATAACTTTGTAAACATAAGCCTGTGCAATGAGTAAACATAAGTTGCGGACAGCATAGTCAAAAAATTATTTTTAAAGCGGATTTTTTAAAATCTCGGTTCAATATCATTATTACTGATACAAAGCCTTTCACGAGCATATATTTTAATTATTGAACGGCGGTGGATTTATGGCTAATGATTTTTCGGTTGCATTATCAAAAATGACTGAAGATTTAGATTTGCAAAAGGTTTATATTGCTGAAAATTTTGAAGAAATCAAAGTTTCAACATTTGAAGTAAATCGTCCGGGACTTGAGCTTACAGGATATTTTGACTTTTTCGACAGCAGCCGACTGCTTCTTTTTGGTACAACAGAGTTTTCGTATCTCTCTCGTTTCGGCTCGGAGGCTCAAAAAATGGTTATTGACTCAATATTGAGCTTTGGCCCGCCTGCGATTATCATTTCAAGAAATATTGAACCACCTATAGCTATGATGGAAAGTGCAAAAACACATAAGGTGTCAATTTTGCGCTCGGCAGAAACAACATCACAGGTTACAGCGGCACTTTTCCAATATCTTAACAAAGAACTTGCGCCTCGAATTACAAGACACGGAGTTCTTGTGGAAGTTTACGGTGAGGGTTGCCTGCTGCTCGGTGACAGCGGTGTAGGTAAGAGCGAAACCGCTATTGAACTTATTAAGCGTGGACACCGTCTTGTTGCCGATGACGCAGTGGAAATCCGAAAAACCTCCACTCACACGCTTATGGGACAGTCACCTGAAAATATCCGACATTTTATTGAACTTAGAGGTATCGGTATTATTAATGCAAGACAGCTTTTCGGTATGGGTTCGGTAAAGATTATGGAAAAAATAGATATTGTTATCAATCTTGAAATTTGGGACAACACCAAGGTTTACGACAGAATGGGACTTGATAATCAGTATATGGATATTTTGGGCGTTGAAGTGCCGACCTTGACCATACCTGTAAAGCCTGGCAGAAACCTTGCCGTTATTATTGAGGTTGCGGCCATGAACAACCGTCAGAAAAAGCTCGGTTATAATGCCGCACAGGAGCTTTTGAGCGCACTCGGTATGGATTTTGATATGTCGCAGACAGAGAAAGTCATCGTTGACAAATGGGAGTAATAACGGGGTGAGCAAGTGAAATTAGTTGCCGATATGCATACACATTCAATAGCGTCTACACACGCTTATGCCACTATAACGGAAATGGCACAGGAGGCGCACGATCTCGGACTTTTTGCCATTGCAATCACTGACCATGCAAGAACTATGCCGGGAGCACCGGGTCCGTTCTATTTTGAATCCCTTGCTATTTTACCCGCATACATAAAGGGCGTAAGAGTGCTGCACGGAATAGAGGCTAATATATGCGATTACAACGGTAATCTTGACGTTGAGCCGCAGCTGCAGGATAATCTTGAATGGGTGGTAGCTTCACTTCACACTTTAACTATTGAGGGCGAGGCAACTGTTGAAAAATGTACACAGGCTTACATCGGCCTTGTAAAAAATCCTAATGTAAATGTCATTGGTCACAGTGGCAGTGAATACTTTAAATATGACTACGAAAGAGTTATCCCTCAGCTTGCAAAAGAGGGCAAACTTATTGAAATTAACGATTCCGCATTCAGATATAAAAAGAGTTGCGCCTCAAATTGTACGCAGATTGCAAAACTTTGTAAAAAATACAAAGCAAGAATTTGCGTGAATACCGATTCGCACTATACCCATACCCTTGGCAGAGGCACCGAAACTCTGAAAATGCTTGAAGATATAGATTTTCCGCAGGAGCTTATTGTTAATGCGAACGAAGAAACCTTGAAAGCATACTTTAAGGAGAAAAATATTTATTATTAACTGGAGTAATTCGATGAATAATATTGAAAATATATATAAATTTGCAGACAGTCTTGCTTGTGAAACAAAGCTTAACGAGCCGATGAAAAAACACACAAGTTTTAAAATCGGCGGCAATGCGGCAGTTTACATAAAGGTTGACAGTCTAAGTAAGCTTTGCAAATTTGTAAGAGAATGTAAACTTACAGATACAAAATATTTCTTGCTCGGTAACGGCAGTAATATACTTGTAGACGATAATGGCATGGATTGCGCTGTTATTAAACTTGAAGGCGATTTCAAAGAGATAAGAATGATAGACAGCGAAACCGTTTATTGCGGCGCAGGCGCTACACTTGCTGCTCTTTGTAAATTTGCGCTTAACAACAGTCTTTCCGGACTTGAGTTTGCGTGGGGAATTCCGGGTTCTGTAGGCGGTGCGGCATTTATGAATGCGGGCGCTTACGGCGGAGAAATGAAAGATGTTGTCGTGTCGGTAAATCATATTACAGATGACGGCGCTATAGGCAGAATTGATAAAGAAAATCTTGAATTCGGCTATCGCACAAGTGCTTACCGTAAAAATAACTGCATAATCACAGGCATTACACTCAAACTTAAGAGTGATAATCCCGATGATATTCGTCACAGAATGGACGATTTTATGAGCAGACGAATTGATAAACAGCCGCTTGAATTTCCGAGTGCGGGCAGTGTTTTCAAGCGACCCGAGGAAAATTACGCAGGTGCTTTGATAGAACAGTGCGGATTTAAAGGTAAGGGTGTCGGCGGTGCCGAAGTATCGGAAAAACACGCAGGCTTTATTATTAATAAAAGCAATGCCACTGCTAAAGATGTAAAAGAGCTTATTTCTCAAATTCAGACAACTGTTAAAAAAGAAACAGGTTATGATCTTGAATGTGAATTGATAATGCTTTGAAAATAATTATTTATGCAATAATTAAGGCGTAATAGAGGAAGTTGATATTATGGAATTTGTAATTATTTCGGGTATGTCGGGCGCAGGCAAAACAAGTGCGCTGCACATTATGGAGGATATAGGATACTACTGCGTTGACAATATCCCCACCTCACTTTTGCAGACATTATACAAACTTTGCAAAGATTCTTCGGACAAAGCAATGAAAAGAGTTGCGGTTGTGGTTGATGTCAGAGGCAACGGTGATTATGAGGTTATGTATGACGACCTTGAAAACTTCAAGAAAAATAACGAGGGCGTAAGTATTCTTTATATTGACGCAAAAGTCGACAGCCTTATTGTGCGCTATAAAGAAACAAGAAGAAGACATCCGCTTACCGAAAGACTTAAGGACGGCTCTGTTGCCGCCGCCGTAAAGGAAGAACAAAGATTGCTTGTTCCCGTAAAAACACTTGCCGATTACAGTATTGATACGACATTTATGTCAATTAAACAGCTTAGAGAACGCATTATTTCGATGTTTCTTGAGAACAGCTCCAACAGTATTATGATTACTTTTATGTCTTTTGGATTTAAGTACGGTATTCCGCTTGAATCTGATTTGATTATAGATGTTCGTTGTTTGCCTAATCCGTTTTATATTGCGGAACTTAAGGAACATACGGGACTTGAAAAATGTATTCAGGACTATGTGCTTGACAGTGAAGAAACACAGGAATTTGTAAAAAGACTTATTGACTGGCTTGACTATTCATTGCCTTTGTATCTTAAAGAAGGCAAAAGCGAGCTTGTAGTCGGCATAGGCTGTACAGGCGGTAAACACCGCAGTGTTACAATTGCGGAATTGCTTGATAACTATTTTATGGAAAAAGGTTACAAGTGCATTGTACAGCACAGAGATGTAAAAAAATAACGAGGTGTAAATAGTGTCGTTTTCCTCCGAAGTTAAAAAGGAGCTTTGCTCTGTTAATGCTGTAGATACCGAACAAAAAAAGGCAGAGCTTTACGGCCTACTTATTTTCTCTAAGGTATTTAAAAAAGATAAAATTGTTCTTACAACCGAAAACAGTGATGTTTCTAAAAAAGTGACGGATTTGCTTGAAGAACTTTATATGCCGATTATCGAAAAAGAAACCACTTTGCGTGTCAGAACCACAGAGCATCACCTTTCAAAAATTTCACTTATAAATGCCGATGACTGTTTAAGAATTTTTGATGATTACGGTCATCACGACAATGATATATCGCTAAGAGTAAACAGAGCCAATATAAGCAGTGACGAACTTGTGGCGGCTTTTTTACGAGGAGCTTTTGAGGGCTGCGGTTCGGTGTCTGACCCAATGAAAAGTTACCACGCCGAGTTTTGTGTGCCGCATAAAAATCTGTCGGTCGATTTGTGTAAAATTCTTTCGGAAATACCCGAATGTGATTTTACGCCGAAAACAGTTGTGCGCAACGGCAGTTATGTTGTCTATTTTAAAGGCAGTGAGCAGATTTGTGATTTGCTTACATACATAGGCGCAACAAATTGTGCTATGGAAATTATGGGTACAAAGGCTGTAAAACAGGTGCGCAATAACATTAACAGGCGCATAAACAGTGAGGTTGCCAATATAACCAAAATTGCGTCAGCTTCGGCAAAGCAGCTTGCGGCGATACAAAAAATCAAAGACAAAAAGGGAATAGAGTCTTTGCCCGACGATTTAAGAGAAATAGCCGTGTTAAGACTTGAAAATCCCGAAATGTCGCTGAGAGATTTGGGACAAAACCTTTCTGTGCCGATAAGCCGCAGCGGCGCAAACCACAGAATGAACAGATTACTTGAATATGCAGAGGATCTTGAATAATGAATAAAAAATTAACTTTTGAACAAGCTGACGCTAAACTTGACGAGGTTGTGGCTAAACTTGAAAATTCACAACTTCCGCTCAAAGAAAGTGTTGATTGCTACACAGAGGCTTGCGAATTACTTGCTTTTTGTATGCAGGAACTTTCGGAAAGCAAAGGCAAAATTGAAGATATTAATACAAAGTTAAATAATATTTGTACTACAGACGGTGATGAATAATGACTGATTATATAAAACAAACCGAACAGGCTCTTTATGATTATTTGCCTGACTTAAATTGCAGAGAAAAAGAACTTATCGAGTCTATGAAATACAGCCTTGAGGCAGGCGGAAAAAGAGTAAGACCTAATCTTGTATTCAGTTTTAACGAACTTTGCAATGGCAAGACCGAGGCTGCGGTACCTTTTGCTTGTGCGGTTGAGATGATACACACATATTCGCTTATTCACGATGATCTGCCTTGTATGGATAATGACGATATGCGCAGAGGCAAACCGTCAAATCATAAGGTGTACGGTGAAGATATTGCTTTGCTTGCGGGAGATGCATTGCAGTCGCTCGCTTTTGAAATTATGACAAGCGACAAGGCAATCAGCCAAAGCTCGGCTGCTACGTGTTGTAAAGCTGTAAATACCCTTGCGGCTTATTGCGGTGCAAGAGGTATGGTCGGCGGTCAGGTTATTGACCTTATTAATGAAAATAAATCAGCACCGATTGAAGTGTTGAGAGAAATGGATTATAAAAAAACAGCTTGTCTTATAAAGGCGGCTTGTGAGCTTGGATGTATTTCTGCGAATGCTGCTGATAAACTTATAAAATCAGCATCTGAATACGGCGAGTGTATAGGTATTGCTTTCCAGATTCAGGACGATATTCTTGATGTTACTTCCACTGACGAAGAACTCGGAAAACCTGTAGGCAGTGACAACGAAAACGCTAAGTCAACATATGTGTCGCTTCTCGGTATAGAAAAGTGCAGAGAACTTGTTGCTGAACTTACAGATAAGGCAAAAACGGCTCTTAATGCTTTTGACGGTGATACAACGGCTTTGTGCGATTTTGCGGATTACCTTGCAAGCCGTAAAAAATAATTTATTATGAATATGAAAAAGGATAAGGAGGGAGAAAATGGGTGACTATGAGTTACTGTCAAAAATAAAATCGCCTGCCGATGTAAAAAGGCTTGATGAAAAAGATTTGGCGAAATTATGCAGTGAAATACGAGAAAAATTAATTGAAACCGTATCGCTCAACGGCGGTCACCTTTCTCCGAATTTAGGCGTTGTGGAACTTACCGTGGCACTCCACAGAACTTTTAATTTGCCCAAAGACAGCATTGTATGGGATGTGGGACATCAGAGTTATACTCATAAATTGCTTACGGGAAGATTTGACGATTTTTATACATTGCGCCAAAAAGGCGGCATTTCGGGTTTTCCTAAACGCAGTGAAAGCAAGTATGATGATTTTAATACAGGACACAGCAGTACATCTATTTCTGCGGCATACGGTATTGCAAGAGCAAAGATGTTAAGCGGAGATCAGAGCCATACGGTTGCCGTAATCGGTGACGGCTCATTTACGGGCGGACTTGCTTTTGAGGCAATGAACAATGCCGGACGATTCAAAAAGAATTTTATTGTTATTCTTAATGACAATAAAATGTCAATTTCTAAAAATGTCGGTGCTTTTCCGAGATATCTTACCACAGTAAGAATACAGCCGTGGTATATAAGAGTAAAGAAAAATACGGAAAAGGTGCTTTCTAAAATTCCTCTGTTCGGCAGACCGATAAGCGCATTTTTAAGAAGAAGTAAGTCAAAAATTAAAAATCTCGTGTACAAAAACACTTTGTTTGACTGCTTTGGCTTTACATATATCGGTCCTATTGACGGTCACGATATACCGGAACTCGAAAATGCACTTTCAGCCGCAAAGAAAATCAATTCACCCGTACTTTTGCATGTTGTTACTAAGAAAGGCAAGGGATATTTACCTGCCGAAGAAAATCCGGGCACTTTCCACGGAATCGGCAAATTCGATATTGATTCGGGCGAACCTATATCTTCTCATAAAGGATTTTCTGCTGAATTCGGTAACACACTTTGTGAACTTGCGGAAAAAGATAAAAAAATCTGTGCTATTACCGCCGCAATGGCAAAGGGAACAGGACTTGAGAAATTTTCTATCTATCATAAAGAAAGATTTTTTGATGTCGGAATTGCAGAAGAACACGCCGTGACTTTTGCGTGCGGACTTGCCTCAAAGGGTATGCGTCCTGTATTTGCGGTTTATTCGACATTTTTACAGAGGTCATATGACCAGATTATACACGATGCGGCAATGAGCGGACTGCACATTGTGCTTGCTATTGACAGAGCGGGAATTGTCGGTGATGACGGCGAAACACATCAGGGCGTATTTGATGTATCTATGCTTAATTCAATTCCGAATGTCACAATTTTTTCTCCGACATATTTTGACGGACTGAAATGTGCGCTTAATTCCGCAATTTATGTTTGCAACAATGTTGCCGCCGTAAGATACCCTCGTGGCGGTGAACTTTATAAGCCCGATGATTTTGGCGAGGAAAGCATTACTTATGATATTTACGGCAACAAAGATTGCGGCAAGCTGATTATCACTTACGGCAGATTATTCTCTTATGCCTGCAAAGCAAAAGAAATGCTTGCGAAAAAAGGCATAGAAGTTTGTATTTTAAAACTTTGTAAAATCAAACCGATTGACCCGTCGGCATTTGATTTTGCAACCGAATTTAATACGGTGTGGTTTTTTGAAGAGGGAATAAAAACAGGTAGTGTTGCCAGAAATTTCGGTGATGCTTTGCTTGCAAGACAGTTTAACGGCTGTTATCATATAAAAACCATTGGCGATAAATTTGTAAAACAGATGTCGGTATCCGAGGCTTTGCATATGCTCAAACTCGATGCAGAGGGTATGGCTGATGTAGTCTTGGAAGACCTTGACAGGATTGGAAACAGATAATGAAAAAAAGACTTGATATACTCGTATATGAAAACGGATTTACTGACAGCCGTGAAAAGGCAAAAGCTGTAATTATGGCAGGTCAGGTATATGTGGATAACCAGAAAGCCGACAAATGCGGTCAGAGCTATGACGAAAACTGTAAAATTGAAGTGCGTGGTTCAACTCAAAAATATGTAAGCCGTGGCGGACTGAAACTTGAAAAAGCTATAAATAATTTTGATTTTGACTTAAACGGAAAAATCACTATGGATATAGGTGCTTCGACAGGCGGATTTACCGACTGTATGCTGCAAAACGGCGCAAAGAAAGTTTATTCCATTGATGTAGGTTACGGTCAGCTTGCTTGGAAACTCAGAAACGATGAAAGGGTTGTAAACCTTGAACGCACAAATATGAGAAAGGTTACAAGGGAGCAAGTGCCTGATGAAATTGACTTTTTCTCGGTTGATGTTTCTTTTATTTCTCTCAAACTTATTTTACCTGTGGCAAGGCAACTTATGGCTGAAAACGCACAGGCTGTTTGCCTTATTAAGCCGCAGTTTGAGGCAGGCAGAGAAAAGGTAGGCAAAAAGGGCGTTGTGCGTGATCCTGCCGTGCATATTGAAGTTGTACGGAATATTTTTAATTTCTGCCTTGAAAACGGCTTTGATGTTTTAAATCTTGATTATTCACCGATCAAAGGTCCGGAGGGCAATATAGAGTATCTCATTCACTTGAGAAAGAGTGATGACCCCAAGTCATATACAGAGATTACTCCTGAAGAACTTGTCAAAAATTCTCATAGTCAGCTTGATAAATAAGCAATAAGATATTATTGCCTGTACAAGAAAGGAAGGGCAGTTATGAAAATAGCTGTAGTGGTTAATCTCAGCAAGGAAAAAGCAATTTCCTGTGCAAAAGAGATAGCAATACTTTTTCTTGGAGAAAACGCTGATGTAGTTATGCTCAGCGAATGTAAACCTTTTTATAAAGGAATAAATATAAGTTATGTCGATACCATTGACGAGCTTTTCGGCTGTTGCGATGCGGCGGTTACTGCGGGCGGTGACGGTACTATTATTCATGCCGCAAAATATGCTGCGGTAAATAATGTTCCGCTTATAGGCGTAAATGTAGGCAGGCTCGGTTTTGCCGCAGACCTTGAACCCGATGATATCGGCAGATTAAAAAAGCTTGTAAATAAAGAATATACAACAGAAAAAAGAATACTTCTTGATGTCGAGGTAAACAAAGACGGTGAAACAAAGCATTATCTTGCGGTAAATGACGCTGTAATTGCAAGAGGTCAGTTTTCAAAAATAATTGATATTAATTTGTATCTGGATGATGAATGGATTGCAAAATACAGAGCCGACGGTTTGCTTTTTGCTACCCCTACAGGTTCAACGGCTTATTCTCTTTCGGCAGGCGGTCCTATAGTTGCACCGCAGACGGACTGCATTATCGCCACTCCTGTCTGTCCTCATTCATTACATTCACGCTCGGTTTTGTTTGACGGCAGCGCAAGTCTTGCGGTTACGGTTCAAATTCCTGCCGATTGCTGCTGCTTACTTACTGTTGACGGCGAAAAAAATGTTGATATTCTTTCGGAAGATACAGTCAAAATCAAAAAATCAGAGCTTTGTCTTGAGCTTATTTCGTTGAGAAAGCGTAATTTCTTTAAGCTGCTTAACGAAAAGCTGAAAGAGAGGGAAATGTAATGAAATCAGGACGACACGCAAGAATACTTGAGCTTATTTCAGAACAGTCTATAGAAACTCAAGATGATCTTCTTAATTGCCTTAAGCGTGACGGTTACAAGGCTACGCAGGCGACAATTTCAAGAGATATAAAAGACCTTCGCCTTGTAAAGGCACTTGATTCAGACGGAAAATACCGTTATATGTCACCCGCAAAAAATCAAAATGAGAAAAAATCAAGTCTTAAGTCAATATTTTCCACAGCCGTAAATTCTATAGACGCGGCTCAAAACATTGTTGTTATAAGAACTATGGTAGGTATGGCACAGGCGGTTTGTACTTCGCTTGATTCACTTGACCACTCGGAAATTGTAGGAACTATTGCAGGCGACGATACTATTTTTGTTGCTTGCCGTACCGTAAATGACGCAGTTAATCTTACCGAGGAGCTTAAAAAGCTGCTCTGAACAGGGATGATGTTATATGCTTACAACTTTATATATAGAAAATATAGCGGTTATCGAAAAAACTTCAATTGACTTTTCGCAGGGACTTAATGTACTTACAGGTGAAACCGGTGCAGGTAAAAGTATTATTATAGATTCAATCAACGCTATTATGGGACAGCGTACTTCAAAAGAACTTGTGCGTACCGGCGCAAAAACAGCGCTTGTAACCGCACAGTTTGATGATGTAAACGATACCGTAAAAGCAAAGCTTGCGGAACTTGGATACAACAATGAAGATGACGATACTTTAATATTGCAGCGTACGATTTCCGCAACGGGAAAAAGCAGTTGTAAAATCAACGCAAGACCTGCGAGTGTTACTGTATTAAAAGAGGTTGCGAAAAATCTTATTAATATTCACGGTCAGCACGAAAGTTACGAACTTTTTTCGCCTGATACACATATAGATTATATCGACAGCTTTGGCGAATTAAAAAACGAGCTTGAAGATTACCGAGAAAAATATAAAAAGTATAAGGCACTGAAAAAGCAGCTTAACGAGGCTAATTCAGATGAGTCTGCAAGATTGCACGAAATTGATTTGCTTACCTATCAGACAACAGAGCTTTTCAATGCCGATGTTCAGCCCGATGAGATAGAACAGCTTGAAAACGAACGCATTATTCTGATGAATTCCGAAAAGATTTTTACTTTGCTTAATGATTCGAGAGAACTTCTTGACGGAGATGAAAGAACCGCAGGCGGTATTGAGGCTGTTGAAAGTGCGATGAATTATATTCAGAGAGCGGCGTCACTCAATGCGGATTATGAAAGTATTTCCGAGAGCATCACGGATGTTTATTATAACCTGAGAGATTGTATAGAGTCGATTTCCGATGCCGCCGATTCGGTTGAAAGCGATCCGCAAAGGCTTGAAGAAATTGATGAAAGACTTGATTTGTTAAATCGTCTTACAAGAAAGTACGGCTGCGAATGTAATGAATTACCTGCACTTGCCGAAAAAATGCAGACAAGACTTGAAGAACTTTTAAGCTATGATAAGAACAGAGATCAGCTTGAGGCTGACTATAAAGAATCCGAATACAATGCAAGGGTTTCCGCAGAAAAATTAAGTTCAATACGAAAAAAGACGGCAAAAGTATTTTCTGAACGAGTGCGTGAAGAAATGAGCTTTTTAAATATGCCGAATGTTCAGATAGTAACTCAATTTGAAAATACAGACTTTTACGAAAAAGGAACAGACAAGGTAGAATTTCTTATTTCCGCAAACCCCGGCGAACCGCCAAGACCGGTTGCAAAGATTGCCTCGGGCGGTGAGCTTTCGAGAATGATGCTTGCAATAAAGACAGTGCTTGCAAGCACAGAAGATATAGATACTTTGATTTTTGATGAGGTCGATACAGGTATTTCGGGTTCAGCCGCTCAAAAGGTCGGATTAAAACTCAAAGAAGTTTCAAAAAGCAGTCAGGTGCTCTGCGTAACACATCAGGCACAGCTTGCGGCGCTTGCCGACGCTCATTATCTTATAAGCAAACAGGTCGAGGACGGCAGAACATTTACGCAGGTAAAGCTGCTTGACTTTGACGGCAGAAAGCATGAGCTTGCAAGAATAATAGGCGGCGTAAATATTACAAACGCAGCACTTGCACATGCCGAATCAATGCTTAAAGAGAGTGAAATTTTGTAAGCGGCAGTTAAAAGGTAATTAAGGAGAATGGCATTTTGAAGAATTGGATAGTATCCGAAATCAACAAGGATGAAGCAAAAAGAATACAAACAGAATACGGATTACCTCCAATACTTGCAATGTTGTTGCAGATCAGAGGCATTACAAAAAGAGAGGAAATCGAGGATTTTTTGCAGAACGACAGCGTTATTGCATCACCTTTTGAAATTAAAGATATGAAAAAAGGTGCTGACAGAATTTTATCTGCCATTGACAATGATGAGCTTATATGCGTTTACGGAGATTACGATGCTGACGGCGTCACTTCTACGGCACTTTTGTACTCTTATCTTGAAACGGTCGGTGCAAACGCTATGTACTATATTCCGTCAAGAGAAACAGAAGGTTACGGAATGAATAAAGGCGCAATCGATATTCTCGCTGAAAAGGGAGTAAAGTTGATTGTTACCGTCGATAACGGAATTGCCGCTGTGGAAGAAATTGATTACGCAAACTCTCTTGGTATTGACACTGTAATTACTGACCACCACCAACCGACGGGAAAAATACCCAATGCTGTTGCAGTAATCGATATGCATCAATCCGACTGCCCGAGTAAGTACAAAATGCTTTCGGGTGTCGGTGTAGCCTTTAAATTGGTTATGGCGCTTGAGGGCGAAAACTGCGATGTATCGTCCCTGCTTGACAATTACTCTGACCTGCTCTGTATAGGAACAGTCGGAGATATTGTGGAATTAAAAAGCGAAAACAGAGTGTTTGTCAAGCGTGGACTTGTTAATATTCAGGAAAGCGACAGAGCAGGTATTAATGCTCTTATTGAAACCGCAGGAATTGCCGGCAAAAAGATTACTTCGGGCAATGTATCGTTTACACTTGTTCCGAGAATAAATGCAGTCGGCAGGCTCGGCTTTTCGGGAAAATCGGTTTCACTGCTGCTGACCGATGATGAAAACGAGGCAATGAGTATTGCAAAACAGCTTAATGAAGATAACAACGAGCGTAAGGAAATCGAAAAAAATATATTAATGAAGATTGACGAAATGGTCAAAGCAAATCCTCATATTAAAAATGACCGTGTGCTTGTTATCGACGGCGAGGGTTGGCATCAGGGCGTTATCGGAATCGTGGCGGCAAAGGTCAAAGAATTTTTCGGTAAGCCTACTGTTATTATTTCCCGTGACGGAGACGAGGCAAAGGGCTCGGGCAGAAGTGTTGAGGGATTTTCCCTTTGTGATGCGGTTTTTGCCTGCTCGGATTTACTTACTCATTGCGGCGGTCACCCTATGGCGGCAGGACTTTCACTAAAAAGCAAAAATATTGAATTGTTCCGCCAAAGAATTAACGAATATGCCCTTAAGCAGGAAAATATGCCGTTTAATGCGTGCAATATTGACTGCAGGTTAAATCCTGCTTTAATAAGCGTTCAGCTTGTAGAACCGCTTGCGTATCTTGCTCCTTACGGTGCGGGTAATCCTACACCGCTTGTCGGGTTGTATAAAATGACTCTTTCACAGATTACTCCGCTGTCACAAAATAAGCATTTAAGGCTGCAGTTTAAACGCGATAATTCGACAGTATCGGTTATGAATTTCTTTACCACGCAACAGGAATTTCCTTATAAAGTAGGAGATGTACTTGACCTTGCGGTTACGCTCGATATAAACGAATTTAACGGTCAACGCAATGTTTCCATAATATTAAAGGAAATAAAACCGTCAGTGCTTGATACCAAAGACTTCTTGCAAAGTCAGAGGAACTACGAAGATTTTAAACTCGGTTTAAATCTTACAAATGCGCAAATAACCGATCTTTTGCCTACTCGTGAAGATTTTGCAATACTATATGTATTCTTAAGAAAATCGGGAGGCTATGCTTATCCTATCGAAACGCTTGTACATAAACTTGATTATAAATTCTCTATCGGAAAAATCAGGATTATTCTTGATGCAATGAGCGAACTGTCGCTTATTGAGGTGATTGAAGGAATAAACAGCGCACAAATCAGAGTTTCCGAAGTGTCGCAAAAGGTTGATCTTAATTCAGCAGATACGGTTATAAAATTGAGGGGGATGCAGTAATGAGTAAATATTCAGGAATAGCACATTATCAGGATTTCAACGAGCTTGTAAAGTTGCTTGGCCAGTCAAACAGTACATATGATATTGACAAAATTACAAAAGCATACAAGTTTGCCGAAAAGGCTCATGGCGACCAAAGAAGAGTGTCGGGCATTCCTTATATTCTGCACCCGACTTCCGTTGCCTGTATTCTTGCTGAACTCGGTATGGATACAGACGCAATCTGCGCCGCACTTCTTCACGATGTTGTTGAGGATACTCCTACAACGCTTGAGGAAGTTGAAAAACTTTTCGGTGCGGATGTTGCAAGGCTGATTGACGGTGTTACCAAGATTTCAAAAATCGCTTTTTCTTCAAGAGAGCAAAGACAGGCAGAAAACATCAGAAAAATGCTTATTGCAATGGCAAACGACATCAGAGTAATTATTATTAAACTTGCCGACCGTTTGCATAATATGCGTACAATAAGCTGTATGCCTGAGCAGAGCAGAAGAGATAAGGCTCACGAAAATATGCAGGTATATGCTCCTATTGCTCACCGCCTCGGTATCAAAACAATAAAAGACGAGCTTGAGGATTTGTCTTTGCAGTACCTTGACCCGATTGGTTACAAGGAGATTGAAGATGCTATCAGCCTTTCGGAAAACGACCGTGACAAGTTTATTGAATCTATAAAAAATCAAATTCTTGAAAAAACAAATAATATAATAAAAAATGTTTACATAAGCGGCAGAGTAAAGAGTGTTTACAGTATTTACCGCAAAACATTTATGCAGGGCAAAACGATTGACCAAATTTTTGATGTCTTTGCAGTGCGTGTAATTGTAGATACCGTATCGGATTGTTATAATGTACTCGGCGTAGTTCACGATATTTTTAAACCTATTCCGAACCGTTTTAAAGATTATATTTCTATGCCTAAGCCGAATATGTATCAGTCATTGCACACAACCGTACTTGACAAAAGAGCCATTCCTTTTGAAGTTCAGATAAGAACATGGGAAATGCACTACACCGCCGAATACGGTATCGCAGCGCACTGGAAGTATAAACTCGGTATGGGTGCGGGCGGAAAAGGCGAAAGTACCCGCCTTGCCGAAAACATCGAGAAAGTCAAAAATATGATTCTCGATCAGCTTGAAGCCGAAGATGTAACGGATATTGCAAAGAATATCAGAAATGACTTTGAAGAAAACGATGTTTATGTATTTACACCAAAGGGCGATGTAATGGTTATACCGAACGGTTCAACCCCTATTGACCTCGCCTATATTATTCACACACAGGTAGGACACCGAATGGTCGGCGCTAAAGTAAACGGAAAAATTGTGCCGATTGACTATAAATTAAAAACGGGTGAAATCTGCGAGATTATTACTCAAAAAGAAGAGCATCCTAATAAAGCATGGATAGATATTTGTAAGACTGCTTCTGCAAAGTCAAAAATTCGTCAGTGGTATAAGCACGAAAAGCGTGACGAAAACATTGCCGAAGGTAAGCAGATGCTTGAAAAAGAATTTAAGCGCAACGGCATTAATCTTTCCGATGAAGAGTTTGTTGAGTTTATTGAAAAAATGCTTATGAAAAAGCAGTATGTAACTCTCGACGATGTTTATGCCGCAATCGGTTACGGCGGTATTCAGCTTTGGAAAGTTATGCCGAGAATTAAGGAAGAATACCAGAAAACCTATGCCGCAGATATAGAAAAAATCGAAGTTCCGCAAGCTCCACGTAAAAAGCCAAAGGCATCTTCGGGCGTTGTAATTGAGGGCACAGACGATGTTCTGGTTAAGTTCTCAAATTGTTGTAATCCTTTGCCGGGCGATGAGATTATAGGTTATATTACGAGAGGTTACGGAGTATCAATCCATAAGAGGGAATGTACAAATGTTCCTAAGAATCTTAATGACTGCGAAGAACCTGAAAGATGGGTAAGCTGTTATTGGGAAGACAAGGCAGGAGAGGCATTCCGCAGTACATTGCAGATTATTGCTACCGACAGAACAGGACTTCTTGCAGATGTAACAATCAAACTTTCAAATATGCACATCTTTATTCATTCTCTTAATTCAAGAGAAGTCGGCGACGGCAAAGCTATGGTAACCGCTACTATTGATGTTACAGGTAAAAATCACCTTAAAGGTGTAATTTCAAAACTTTCTGACATCAGCGGAATTATTGAGATTAAGAGGTTATAATATGAAAGCAATATTACAGAGAGTTACTTTTGCGGAAGTAAAGGTTGACGGCAATACAGTCGGTAAGATTGACAACGGATTTTTAATTCTGCTCGGTGTTGCGGAGGGTGATACCGAAAAAGAGGCAGACGCACTTTCGTCAAAGATTGCAACTTTGCGGGTATTTACCGATGAAAACGATAAAATGAATCTGTCGCTTGCGGATATTGACGGTGAAGTGCTTGTTATTTCAAATTTTACGCTTTATGCAGATTGTTCGCACGGCAGACGACCAAATTTTATGAAAGCCGCCAAGCCAGATATTGCAGAGCCTTTATATGAATATTTTTGTAAAAAGATGCTCGACAACGGTGTTCGTAAGGCAGAAAAGGGAATATTCGGTGCCGATATGAAAGTATCTTTGCTTAATGACGGCCCTGTTACCATTGATATTGACACCCGTGATTTAAAATATTAACAATACAAGCAGGTAATGAAAATGATAGATTATAAAATTTTTAATGTTACCGATTTGGCTACAAATTGCGTATATCTTATTGACAAGGAAACAGGCTGTAACGCAGTTGTGGACCCCGGTGCAAAGTCAGATAAACTTATTGAACAGATAAATGCAGACGGCGGAAAACTCACCTACGTTTTGCTTACTCACGGTCATTATGACCACATAACATTCGCAAAACAGCTTGCGGATATGTTTGGTGCAATGATTATAACGGGTAAAGCAAATGCAGAGTTTCTTTCCGATTCAACACTTAATCTTACCGCTTTTCATAATATAAACCTTGAGCCGTTTAAAGCAGACGTTTATCTTGAGGACGGCGATACCTTTATGATTGGCGAAACTAAGGTGAAGTATATCAGCACACCCGGGCATACAAAGGGCTGCGGATGCTATATAACAAATAAACTTTTGATTTGCGGTGATACATTGTTTTGCGAATCATACGGCAGAACCGATTTACCGACAGGCAATAACAATGATATGGTAAACTCTATTAAAAAGCTAAAGCAGCTTGAGGGTGACTATATCGTAATCCCGGGTCATGGCCCGACATCCACTCTCGAGCACGAGAAAAAATATAATCCTTTAATGAGCAGGGTTTGATATGAATTTATATGTAATTAATCATGGCTTTCACTATGAACTTGAAAATGTGGCAAGATTGTTTTTTCCTAATGAAAAAATAACGGTTGTGCGTGAATGCGAGCGTAAGGAAGAGCCGTATATATATACCGAAATGTCGGATAAACTGACAGTTGAGGTAAAGGCAGGAGATTTCAATAAATCTCTGAATACTGAAAATACGGGCGAAGATAATGAAAAGGAACTTTCGCTTGCACAGATGCTTTATAAACTTTTGTGTGAATTTACAGGCATAAATCAACCTTGGGGTTTGCTTACGGGTGTTCGTCCTATAAAACTTTTTAGGAATGTTTCAAATGAGCAGGGCTTTGAAAAGGCTAAAGAAATATTTGCAAACGACTACTATGTAAGCCCCGAAAAACTCAACCTTGCCGTAATGACGGAGGAAAACGAAAGAAAAATCATTGAGCTTTCCAAGCCCGATTCTTTCAGTTTATATGTGGGTGTTCCTTTTTGCCCGTCAAGATGCAGTTATTGTTCGTTTGTAATGTCATCTATAGAAAGAGCAAAAAAACTTGTAGACCCGTATGCCGATTTACTTTGTGAGGAGATTAAACTTACAGCCGAAATCGCCAATAAACTCGGACTAAGACTTGAAACCGTGTATTTTGGCGGCGGCACACCGACTACTCTTTCGGCAGAACAGCTTTCAAAGGTAATCGGTACTGTAAACGGTAATTTCAATATGTCAGCTTGCAGAGAATTTACGGTTGAGGCAGGCAGACCCGATACAATTACTGCCGAAAAGTTAAAGGCTTTAAAAGAAAATAATGTTGACAGAATAAGCATAAATCCACAGACATTAAATGACGATGTTCTGCGTGAGATAGGCAGAAAACATACTGTACAGCAGTTTTTTGACGCTTTTGCTCTTGCAAGAAAATGCGGTTTTACAAATATAAATACCGACCTTATCGCAGGTTTGCCGACAGATACATACGAAAGCTTTAAAAATTCGGTTGACGGTATTCTCGCACTTGACGCCGAATGTATTACAGTGCACACTCTCAGTATGAAACGCAGTTCCACACTTACCGAAAAAGGTGTTACGATTGACAGAGAGGGCGCAGAAACCACAAGGAAAATGCTCGAATATAATCAAAATGAACTTTTGAAAAAGAATTACATTCCGTATTATCTGTACAGACAGAGCAGAATGGCAGGCAACCTTGAAAATGTCGGTTGGTCTAAAAAAGGCTATGAAAGTCTTTACAATGTTTATGTTATGGACGAAACCCATACAATTCTCGGCTGCGGTTCGGGTGCTGTTACCAAACTCAAGAGAAATAATCCCGACTATCTCGAACGCATATTTAACTTTAAGTATCCGTATGAATATATTGACAGATTTGAGGAAATGATAAAAAGAAAAAATGCAATTTCGGCATTTTATACACAATAAATTTGTTGCTAATCCCGTGCAATAATGCTATAATAGCACAGATATATTATATAGAAAGGTATGACTGATATGGGAAAATTCGACGGTATTTTAGACGATGTTATTGTAAATGCAAAGGCAGCGGCGTCTGTTGTTTCTAAAAAAGCGTCTGATGTTTATGACAATTCAAAGCAAAAAATTGTTGCGGCTGAAATCAGAGCGGAAATTAACACCAAACTTAAAGAACTTGGTGCGCTCACTTACAAAAGTGTGGTACACGGTACTGATTTGTCAGACAAAATCAAAGAAAAATCCGCTGAAATTACAGAACTTAAAGAAAATCTTGATCTTATCAACGATAGCATTTCAGCAACAAAAAGTGTTACTTATTGCCCTGAATGCGGAAGTGATGTTCCTGAAAATTCAAAGTTCTGCAACAGCTGCGGCGCAAAGCTTGATGAAGATAAAGCACAGCTTTAATATTTGATTTTATTTTGATAATTTGGTAATGGGTGATTTAATTTGTCTAAAAAATACAATGCGATAAGTAATGCGGAGGAAAATATTTCTCATTCCTTTTTAAAAGGTGCGGCAATACTTACGCTGAGTATGGTTGTTGTAAAAATCATCGGACTTCTTGACCAGGTACTTCTTACAAACATTTATTCTATGTTTGGCGAAGAATACGCTACAATGGGTTCGGGCCTTTTCAGCAACGCATACGAAATTTTTGTTGTTATATTTACGGTTGCTACAGGAGGACTTCCTATTGCAATTTCCAGACTTGTATCAGAGAGTATAGCTCAAAAAAGATACAAGGATGTCAAGCTGATACATAAGGTATCAATTCCGTTTTTTTCAATAGTCGGCATTGTGTCATTTATGATAATGATTGCAGGCAGTTTTATTTATGTAAGAATAATTGATTCTCCGTATTCGATTTATGCAATGCTTTGCCTTGCTCCGACTATTCTTTTCGGCTGTCTTGTTTCTATTTATAGAGGCTATTTTGAGGGACAGAGAAATATGTTCCCGACTGCAATCTCTGAAATAATCGAGTCAGGCGTAAAACTTATTCTTGGTCTTACTTTTGCATACCTCGTTATGAAATTCGGTATGGACCAATATAATGCTACAGGAGCGTTCCTTTGGTTTACTTTTGAATCGCAGTATGACGCAATGAATACAATTCTCGCGTTTTCCGTAGCAGGTGCTATCTGCGGTATTTCTTCGGGCAGTTTTATGGCTTTTGTATTCTTATTGCTCCGCTTTAAAATCGGCGGTGACGGAATACCCGAAGAATATTACAAAAATTCTCTTGATGCACGCACAAAGAGAGAAACTTTTATACTTATGGTAAAAACTGCCGTGCCCACAGCAATGGGTGCTTTCATAATGAGTATGGGTTCGCTTATTGACCAGATTATTATTCAGCGTGTACTCAAAGAACTTGCGGTAACTAATCCACAGGCACTTATTGACCAGTACGGCAAATACGGTTTTACCGAATCAATTGTAAACGACCCTATTACAATTCACACTAAGCTTTGGGGTTGTTATGCGGCAGCACTTAAACTTATGCAGCTTGTAACTGCGGTTACACAGGTATTCGGTTCAAGTGCCATGCCTAATGTTACAAGTGCATGGACAAAGGGCGACAAAAAAGTCCTTAAAACTTCAATGGAAACTGTATTCGGTATGACAATGATATTTACTCTTCCGATGGGTATAGGTCTTTGTGTACTTGCACATCCGATTATGTCATTTATTTATACAAGTGAGTCTATTGCCGCTATCGGTGGTAATGTACTTATGCTTATGGGACTTACAACTATTTTTGCGGCTATTGAAACACCTATTTGCAGTATGCTGCAGGGCATAGGCAGAACAGATCTTCCTATGAAGTTGTATGCGTTCGGTATGGTTGTAAAAATCGGTATTACATGGATGTTTGTAAGTATTCCTTCCATCAATATTCAGGGCGCAACGGCAGGCTCGCTTATCGGTTACTTCTTGTCTTGTGTTGTAGGCATTTATCTGCTTATTAAACATTCAAAAATAAGAATAAACTTCTATACTACTACAATCAAGCCTTTAATCGGCGCAGTAGCAAGCGGATTGACTGCTTATCTTGTAAATGCAGGCGTACTTATGGTTGCTCCGCACAGAGTTGCGACAATCTGCGCAATTATTGCTGCAATCATCGTTTACATCTTTGTTTTGTTAATATTGCGTACTTTTACTGCCACAGTAATAGAATTTTTGCCAAAAGGGGAAAAAATTGCAAAACTACTTGCAAAATTCCATCTTATTGGGTAAAATATTAATTAAGATTGCGAATTTTTACTACTTGCGACATATTGCATAGTAAAGCTTTTGCCTGAGAGGAAGATTGAAATGGATTTTAAAGAAAAGTCGGAATACAAATTTGAAGATTTAGTTAAAATTGTAAAAATTCTCCGTGCTCCGGGCGGTTGTCCGTGGGACAGAGAACAGACTCACAAATCTATCCGTTCAAACTTCATTGAAGAAACCTATGAGGCTGTTGAGGCTATTGATACAGAGGATAATGACCTTTTAAAGGAAGAACTCGGAGATGTGCTCTTACAGGTCGCTCTTCATTCTGAAATTGAAAGCGAAAAAGGTACATTTAATATTGACGATGTATGTGACGGCGTTTGCAAAAAACTTATTATCCGTCATCCGCATGTATTTGGCAATGTAAATGCCGATACTACCGAACAGGTGCTCAAAAATTGGGACGCTATAAAGATGCAGACCAAAGAGCAGAAAACTCAAACACAGGCAATGGAAAGCGTTTCCAAGGCTTTGCCTTCACTTATGAGAAGTTCAAAGGTTCAGCAGAAAGCCGCAAAGGTCGGTTTTGACTGGAGCAATGCGGAAGATGCACTCGCTAAACTTTATGAAGAATGCGATGAACTTAAAGAGGCTGTCTCAAAGGGTGATACCGATAATCAGTATGAAGAGCTCGGAGATGTTCTTTTCTCTGCGGTAAATGTTGCAAGACTGTTAAAGATTGACAGTGAACACGCTCTTTACGATGCGTGCGACAAGTTTATAGGTCGCTTTTCAAAAGTTGAAGCGCTTGCAAAAGAGCGTGGAATTGATATGAAAAGCGCAACTTTGTCAGAGCTTGATTCCCTTTGGGATGAAGTAAAAATAAAAGAATAATTTGGAGGTCCATTGATATGAACAAAACAGAACTTATTTCAGCTGTTGCTGAGCAGAGCGGTCTTACTAAGAAAGATGCGGAAAAGGCAGTTACAGCAGTTATTGATACAATTATCGACTCTGTTGCCAAAGACGAGAAGGTACAGATTGCAGGCTTCGGTACATTTGAGCAGCGCCAGAGAAAGGCAAGAACAGGCAGCGACCCAAGAACAGGTAATCCAATCGAAATCGCAGCATCTAAGGTTCCGGCTTTCAAGGCAGGCAAGGTATTTAAGGATACTGTAAATCAGTAATTGATTTTTCGGAGTCGGCGTTTGTCGGCTCCTTTTTTTGTCGGAGGTGAAACAATGCGACTTGATAAATATTTAAAAGTTTCAAGACTTATTAAACGCAGAACTATTGCTAACGAGGCTTGCGACGCAGGTAAAGTAAGCGTGAACGGTAAAGAAGCGAGAGCGTCATACGATGTAAAAGTCGGAGATGTAATCGAAATTACTCTCGGTTCAAGAAGTGTAAAAGTAAAGGTTACAGCCGTAAAGGAAGTTGTCCGTAAAGAGGAAGCCGATACAATGTATGAGGCTGTAGTTTAATTGAAAATGTAATATTTTTGTTTTAATCTCCGTATAAATTAAGTAGCATTTATACGGAGGTATTTTTATGAGTGAAATTCCAAAAGGAAAAAATCATACTCTTATGCTTGATGCACGAGGTAAACTTATGCTTACGGGTGCGGAAGATGTAAGCGGCTTTAACGAAGAAACGGTGTCTGTACTTACCTCGTGTGGCAGATTGATTATTAAGGGAGAACGACTGCATATTGACAAATTGAATCTTGAATCGGGTGAAGTGTCAATTGACGGCAAAATAAATGCTATGCAGTATATAGGCAATGATAATTCCCGCTCAAGACTTTCTAAACTTTTTAAATAGGTGAGCTATGGAAATTGATTTTTATATTCAATCTCAAGCTTTTTTATATTCGCTTTTATTCGGTGTAGGGCTTGGAATGTTGTACGGCATATTTAAGTTTATAAGAGTAGCGTTTTTAAGTACCAAAACCGCAGTTATTATTGCCGATATAATTTTTATGCTTATTGCAAGTATTGCGCTGTTTTTATATTCACTTGCAATGCTGTACGGATATGTCAGAATTTATATTGTATTCGGTGCTTTGTGCGGCTTTTTGGCATACAGGTTTTCACTCGGAAAACTCATTTCAAGGATATATTGCCCAATAATAAATGCGATTAATGTTATAATCCAAAAAATTAAAACAAAATTTAAAAAAATTACAAAAAAACTATTGAAAAGCAGCAACAATATATTGTATAATATGAGTAAGAAAATAGATACATTTAGAAATAAACGAATAGGTTTATCGGTAAGAAAAAAGGTTAAGGCGAGTAATGAAAAAGGAAAAGAAAAAACCGCAGATTAATCCTGAAAGTAAAGCCGAAAATACAACTATAAAGGAAATTGAACCTAAAAAGAAAAAACGAGGAAGATATGTACTTTTATATCTCGCAATTATCGGATTTGCTTTTTACGCAGTTATCACTATAGTTAATCAAAATATTCAGATAGCCGACAAAAGAGCTGAACTTGATGAGATTAATAAGCAGATTAATGTGGTTGAAATCCAGACCAGATATTTGGATAAAGTTAAAGGCTACACAGGCGACCAGCTTAAAGAATACATTGAGAAAATAGCCAAAAACGAAATGGGTTATGTTAGCGAAGGCGAAAGAATTTTCTATAATGTTTCGGGCGAATAGCTCTTGTAAAGTCAAAGGGTAGAATATAAATTAAGGGGTAAATAATTTTTATGGCAATTGAAGTCGGTATGATTTTAGAAGGTAAGGTTTCGGGTATAACAAAGTTTGGTGCATTTGTCGATTTACCCGATTCACAGACAGGTATGGTACATATTTCAGAGGTAGCACATACCTATATTAATGAAATTGGTGATTATGTTAAGGTAGGACAGACTGTAAAGGTAAAGGTTCTTGCCCTCAATAACGGCAAAATCAGCCTTTCTATGAAACAGGCAGTTCCGCAGGAGCGTAAGCCAAGAAATAACGACAGAGGTGACAGACCTGAAAGAGGCGACAGAAACAACCGCCGCCAGGGTACACCAAGACAGCCGTACAAACCTGCACCACCCGTTAAGTCACCGGGAAATTATGAGTGGCAGGCTTCAAAAAAGAATACCCCCACAAGCTTTGAGGATATGATGTCTAAGTTTAAACAGACAAGCGAAGACAAAATTTCTGACCTCAAGCGTGGTGGTGAAAGCCGCAGCTACAGCCGCAGAGGCAACGGCAACGGCAGAAAATAAATTACCTGAAAAGGGAGGCACAATTATGAAATATACTTACACAGCAAGAAAGGTAACACTCAGAGATAACTTTAAAGAAAGAGCAGAAAAAAAGCTTGATAAATTCGGAAAACTTTTTTCTGAGAATGCCACAGTAAACATAGTTGTCACCCTCGAAAAGAACCGTCAGACTGTTGAAGTTACAATCAGAGATAACGGTCTTGTTCTTCGTGCTGAGAGCACAATGCCTGAAATGAATGACGCACTTGATAAAGTTGTTGACATTCTCGGCCGTCAGATTCGTAAAAACAAGACTAAGCTCGAAAAGAAGATTAAGAGCGGTAGCATTGATGATTTCGTAAGTCTAAGTCCGGAAATTAACGAGGCTGAAGACGATGACTACAAGATCATGCGTAAAAAGCATATTATTATTAAACCTATTACCGTTGACGAGGCTATTCTTGAGATGAATATGGTAAACCATAACTTCTTTATGTTCAAGAATGCCGACACTGATGAAATCAATGTGGTTTATAAGCGTGAAAACGGTGATTACGGTCTTTTGGAGCCAACTGTCTAAGGTCTGTAATTAAGCGTGCAGGATTTTAATTAATTTTGTATGCTAATATAAATTAAAAATACTGATAAGGGTATCGGTTATTCCGATACCCTTTTTTAAGGAATAAGGAGTGAATTCGGTGCTTAAGTTTTCCGCACCTTGTATTTTCGGTCTTGAGGGACTGTGTGCAAATGAATTTAAATTTTTAGGTTTAAAAAATGTTGAGGCTCATAACGGAAAGGTAACCTTTGAGGGCGATTTTTCAGATATGGCAAAGGCAAATATCAATTCAAGATATGCCGAAAGAATTCAGATTTTGCTTGCAGAGTTTGAGGCGGTAAGTTTTGAAGAACTGTTTGAAGGTGTCAAATCAGTCGCTTGGGAAGATTTTATAGGTGTTAACGACGCTTTTCCTGTAAAAGGAAGATGCCTTAGCTCAAAACTGATGAGTGTTCCTGATTGTCAGAAAATTATCAAAAAGGCTGTTGTAACAAGACTTTCCGAAAAATATATGCTGCCTTGGCTTGAGGAAAGCGGCCCGCTGCACCAAATTCAGTTCCTTATTATGAATGATAAGGTCAGCGTTATGCTTGATACTTCGGGCGCAGGACTTCACAAGCGTGGATACCGTGCCGAATCAAACGAAGCACCGATAAAAGAAACTCTTGCCGCTGCAATGGCTGATTTGTCAAGGGTAAGAGGTAATCATTTTGTTGTTGACCCTATGTGCGGCAGCGGTACTATTCTTATAGAGGCTGCTTTAAAAGCAATGAAAATAGCACCGGGAATCAATCGTTATTTTGCAGCCGAAAAATGGAATTGCGTTCCGTCAGATGTATGGAAAGAGCAAAGAGAAATTGCAAAAGCAAATGAAAAGCGTGATTGCGATTTCCGTGCCGAGGGATATGACATTGACGAACTTGCACTTGAAGTAGCAAAAAAGAACGCAAAACTTGCAGGTGTTGCTGACAGAATTACATTTGCTAAGCGTGATATAAAGGATTTTGAGCTTAACGAAGGTTTTATGACAGTGATAACTAATCCGCCTTACGGAGAAAGATTGCTTGATGTAAAATCAGCAGAAGAACTTTACAAGGTAATGGGTGAAAAATTTAAAAGAACACAAGGTAAAAGTTACACAATAATTACTCCTGACGATGACTTTGAAAAAATCTTTGGAAGAAAAGCCGATAAGCGCAGAAAATTGTATAACGGCACTTTAAAATGCCAACTTTATATGTATTTTAAGTGAAACCTAAGTGAAGTTGTTGATTTATTTTTAAAAATGTAGTATGATAATTTAGATATATTATTTTAGGAGGCATTCTTTTGGAAGAGAATAAAGATTTTTTTGCCGAAACAGAGAATAACCGGACTTCGGCAGAAACAAATAATGATGCTGCAGAAACCCCTGCTAAAGTTAAAGGCACAATAAATGTAATTGCCGGAGAGGACGGTCCTACAGCGGTATTTACAGCCGATTCAACTCCTGCGAAAAAGAAAACAATTCAGACCCCGATTATTATTGCGGGCGTAATAGTTTTAGCTTTTATTGCTGCATTTTTCGTATTTACTTCATTCTTCAATTCAAGTATTGTTGGTACATGGGTACTTGTAGAGGACAGTAACGGCGCTACTTATGATGAGGCTGGCGACGGTATTACATATTACACACTTGATAAAGATGGCAACATTACAGTTTCTGTCGGTACGATTACTCAAAAATCAACTTATACAACAACAAGCGAAAACGGTACTGATTATGTAAACTCAACTAATGTTTTCTCGGGTTCATACACAATTTCAGGTAATATCTTCACCGGAAGAACATTTAAGCTTACAGTAGACGGTGTTGAAAAACCTTATATTTTCAAGAGCGCAACTGTTAAAAAACCTGAACTTAAAGTTCCTGACACATTTAAAAAGAGCGATAAATTAACAGGTAATTGGAACATTCCTTCTTATGATATTACTTATACATTTAATGCTGACGGTACTTTTATCGCCGATATGTACGGTTCAATCACATATGAGGGTGTTTATACCTACGATAATGAAAAAATAACAGTAACATACTATGCAGATTCAGAAGCAACAATTGATATTCCGTATGCGTTTGACGGAAACAATACGCTTGTTATGAACGGTATGGGATATTACAGAATGAACGATGACGGCTCGCTTGTAGCTACACCGGATCAGGCTTAAAATTAAATAACAAATATAATAGGCAACACTGCTTTTTGCGGTGTTGCCTATCGTCATTTTAGGGATAAGTTATTTTATTTCACAAGGAGGGAAAGAGTATTAAAAAGTTTATTTATTCTGTTTTGACTATTGTTATAATGTTTTTTGTCGCAAATATGTCTGCAATTGCGGTTGAAAAATACAATTTTAATACCTTTTCAAATTGTGAAGAAGTTTATTTTGATGCCGATGATAACGGTGCGTTTGCTTTTGCGTACAACGGAAAAACTGTTTATACTCAAAGTTTTGTACCTACAATAAAGTCATACAGATTTACCGTTGATGGTGGATTTGTAGGAGTACCTTTCATTGATAAAGATACTGTTTGTGCAGTATATATGACAAATGATTTTAAGTACCGTATAGTGCGTATTAATTGTTTTGACGGCAGAGTGAGTTATGTAAATTCCGATGTTTTAGATGACTTTAATTATACCGATATTTCAATTTGCAATAACAGGCTTTATGTTATGAAAACGGACGAAGTGTATTGTTATGTTTCGGCATATGATTTTAGCGGAAAACATTTGTCTGATTACAGATTCAGCGAAAAGAATGTGAATGCCATTACAACAAATAACGGCAGTGCATATGTTTTTCTTTATGACGGTTCCGTTTACAGACTTGATGAAAACAAAGCCGAATATTGCACGAGAGTGCGTGATTGCTCGGATTTTTATAACAGCGGTGCGGGATTTTTGTCTGACAGCAGAGGATATATTTATTCGTTAAACGAAAATAAAGAATATACAAATATGTATAATTGTAAAAATCCGTTTTCTGTAAGTAATGAGAGTATTTATTACTACAGATCGGGTTCTGTATATCGCACTTCTCTTAATAACAGCAGCATTACAAAGTATGAAATAAACCGAAGTATCGGAAAAATTCTATATGCGTGCGGAAAAGTCGTTGCAATTACAGATGATTATTCTACTGCAACGATTATCGGTAATTCCGATTTTAAAAATATTGATTTTAATACAAATTCAGATACCAAACCGCAATCAAATAATTTCACAGATAAAAATGACGGTAATTCAAATGCGCATTTCTCCGATTATATTTTTACTGATGACGGCTTTATTTGCAATATAAAAAGCGGAACAACAGCAGCACAGCTTAAAAAGAATTGTCCGCCGATAATTTCTGTAACCGATAAAAATGGAAATAATTTGAGCGGTAAATTGAGAACAGGTGCAGTTGTAGCCACAAAAGAAACAAGCTACACTGTTGTTGTACTCGGTGATGTAACAGGTACGGGAACAGTTAGCTCAAATGATTATAAATTGCTTATGAAAACATTGACAGGTGAGAAAGAGATTTTTGGAGCATACAAAAAAGCCGCCGATTATAACCTCGACGGCTCTGTTGATAATAAGGATTTAGTTTTGATAGCACAGGGAAGATAAATCAGTCTTCCATTTCCCAGTTGTGCCAAACATTCTGAATGTCATCGTTGTCCTCAAACATATCAAGCATTTTCTGCATCTTTGTTTTAGCATCCTCGTCATCAATCTTTGTGTATGTGCTCGGTACCATTTCGAGTTCGGCAGAAACGAATGTATAACCTGCTTTTTCAAGGTCATCTCTTACTGCGCTGAAATCTTCAGGCTCGGTGTAAATTGTAAATACATCTTCGTCAGCCTCAAAATCAGATGCGCCGTACTCAAGTGCGTCGCTCATAACAGTGTCTTCGTCCTTATCAAGGTCTTCACGCTCAATTACAAGTACGCCTTTCTTTGTAAACATAAAGCTTACGCAACCCTGAGTACCCATATTACCGCCGAACTTATCAAAGTAATGTCTTACTTCACCTGCTGTTCTGTTACGGTTGTCTGTAAGAGCCTCGACGATTACCGCAACACCGTTAGGACCGTATCCTTCGTATGTAACTGCCTCATAGTTTGCACCGTCGCCGCCGCTGGCAGCCTTTTTGATAATACGCTCAATGTTGTCGTTAGGAACATTGTTAGCCTTTGCTTTAGCAATGCAATCCTTAAGCTTTGAGTTTACGCTCGGATCAGCACTGCCGCCCTCACGGATAGCAACGATAAGCTCTCTGCCTATCTTGGTAAAAACCTTAGCTCTTGCAGCATCGTTTTTACCTTTTTTCTGTTTAATGGTACTCCATTTGTTATGTCCTGACATAAAATCATTCCTTTTTAATAAAATACTACATCCTTATTAGTATATCATATACTTATATCTGATGTAAACTAAAAAAGTTATTACAGTTTTGTAATAATCTCTTTGCTATATGAATTATAGTGTGGTATAATGTATTTAAATAAAAACAGATTTTATAAATGAAGTTTTGAAATATAAGAATTTATAATATGAAAGGAAGTTTACCAATGATAAAATCAATGACAGGCTTTGGCAGATGTCGCACTGTTTTGCACGGCAGAGAAATCAGTGTTGAGATAAAAAGCGTAAATCATCGTTTTTTTGAATTTTCCTGCAGAACTCCAAAGGGCTACGGTTTTCTTGACGATAAACTCAAGGCTCTTGTAAATTCAAGAGTATCCCGCGGTAAGATTGATATGTTTGTTACAGTAGGCACTGCAGAAGACACACCTGCCGAGGTAAAAATTAATCATTCTCTTGTTTCGGGTTATATTAATGCAATGAAAGAGATTTCGGAAACTTACGGAATCGAAAATGATGTTACGGTTACGGCTATCTCTCGTTTTCCCGATGTATATACGGTTTCAAAAGCACCTGAAAATGAAGAAGAAATCACAGCGGATGTACTTGAGGCAGCAAATACGGCTATTGACGGATTTATTGCAATGCGTGAGGCTGAGGGCGAAAAAATGAAAGCCGATATTCTTGGCAGAGCGGAAGTTATACTTGCTACCGTTGATGAGATTGACGAGCGTTCACCGCAAACGGTAAAAGAATACGAAGAGCGTTTGCTTGACAGAATTAACCGCACTTTGCAGGATTACAATATCAATATTGACGAGCAGAGAGTGCTTACCGAAGTAGCTGTTTTTGCCGATAAAGTAGCTGTTGCCGAAGAAACCGTAAGACTTAGAAGTCACTTTGCACAGCTTTCAAAGATAATGGAATCACAGACTCCGATCGGCAGAGAAATAGACTTTATTATTCAGGAAATGAACCGAGAGGCGAACACAATCGGTTCAAAGGTTCAGGACGCCGAAATTGCCCATAAGGTTGTAAAAATCAAGAGCGAAATTGAAAAAATGCGTGAGCAGATTCAGAATATTGAGTAAGGAGAAATTATGAAACTTATCAATATCGGATTTGGCAATCTTGTAAATTCTGATAAACTTATTGCCGTTGTTGCACCCGATGCGGCACCCGTAAAGAGAATTGTGCAGGATGCAAAATCAAAAGGAATGCTTGTTGACGCCACTTGCGGAAGAAAGTGCAAGGCGGTACTTGTAACGGAAGACGACCACATTGTGTTGTCCGCCATCTCCGCAGAGGCTATTCATAACAGAACAGTTGAAAGCGAGGAACAAAAGGATGAACAGTAAGTCTAAGGGTAAGCTCGTGCTTTACACAGGTTCTTCCGGTGTAGGCAAGGGCACAATTATGGCAGAGCTTTTAAAGCGCAATCCTAATATTCGCCTTTCGGTATCAAATACCACAAGAAAACCTCGAAAAGGTGAAATTGACGGAGTGCATTATAATTTTGTTACTAAGGAACAGTTTGAAAAACTTATAGAAGAAAACGGTTTTCTTGAGTATGCAAAGTATTGTGACAATTACTACGGCACACCTAAAAAACAGGTAGAAGATTTACTCAATCAGGGCTATGATGTATTCCTTGAAATTGAGGTTCAGGGAGGACTTCAAATTCTTGAAAAATATCCTGATGTGTTAAGTATTTTTATTCTTCCTACTTCTATAGATTCGCTTTCACGCAGACTTCACCGCAGAGGAACCGAAGATGAAAAAACCATCGCTAAGCGACTTGCAGAGGCGGAGCATGAGATGTCATTTAAGAACAGATATAAGTACAATGTTGTGAACGATGACCTCGACACAGCGGTAAACGAAGTTCTTGATATTTTAGAAAAAGAGAGTAAATAACCGATTTTTTCGGAAAATATATTATGATAATGATAGGAGATTAATTATGCATAAGGTTAATGTTGACGAATTATTCGCAGGTAAGCAAAGTAAGTATGCACTCGTTGTAGGTGTTGCAAAGAGAGCAAGAGAGATTACAGCAGAGCAGGAAGAAAGCGGTGAGGTTACAGACGACAAGCCTGTTCTCATTGCTATTGATGAAATCAAAAATCACGAGATTGGCATTTTAGAGCCTGACGATGATGAGCTCCAGAATAGCTGAAATTGCTGTTGAAAAAGCAGCGTATTCCTTTGACAAGGCTTTTGACTACGCAATTCCCGATTCTATGCTTGACAAGGCGGTAGCGGGAACACGGGTTCTTGTGCCTTTCGGCAGAGGAAATCGTAAAAGGCAGGGGATAATAACCGCTGTTCATCAGGGTGAAAGCAAAGGCTTGAAGTCTGTTATTTCCGTACTTGATGATGAGCCTGTTTTAAACGATGAAATGCTTAAAACAGCCGCTTTTATGAAATCTCATTACTTTTGCACCTTTTATGAGGCTGTAAAAACAATGTTGCCGGCAGGTATTAACTACAAAGTTACTACTATGTACGGTGCAAAAGATGAAAGCGAGTTTTCCTTTGACGAACTTACGGACGAGGAAAAACGAGTTTATAATTACCTTTTTTCTAAGCGAAAAGCAGTAAAAAGCGAAGTATTGCTTGATGCTTTCGGTTACAGTACAACAGAACCTTTTGAACTCCTTGTTCAAAAAGGGGTGTTGTATAAGTCGGACGAGATTTTTCGCAAGGTTAATGACGCCGTAATGAAAATGGCGGCGGTTACTCCCGATGTTGATATATCGGGAGTAAAACTTACCGAAAAGCAGAAAAATGTGTTTGAACTTATTGAAATGGCAGGTGCAATTTCGGTAAAAGAGGTTTGCTATTTTACAGGAGTTACCGCCGCCGTTGTGGATGCGCTTTGTAAAAAAGGACTGATATACTTTTTTGATGAAGAAGTATTCAGAATTGAAAATCGACAAAAAGACAGCTCTTTGAAAGAAATTGTGCTTTCCGAAGAACAGCAGTCTGCTTGCGATTCTCTTTACAATGAATATGATTCGCCTTTTCCGAGCGTAAGTTTGCTTTACGGAGTTACGGGTTCGGGAAAGACAAGTGTATTTATCAAACTGATTGAAAAAGTAATTGATGACGGTAAGGGCATTATTGTTATGGTACCTGAAATCTCGCTTACTCCGCAGTTTGTATCGCAGTTTGCCAAAAGGTTTGGCGATAAGATTGCGGTTTTTCACAGTGCACTTTCACTCGGCGAAAGACTTGATGAGTACAAAAGAGTAAAACAAGGTCTTGCACAAATTGTAATAGGTACACGCAGTGCTGTGTTTGCGCCTTTTGATAAGGTCGGACTGATTATTATGGACGAAGAGCAGGAATACAGCTACAAGTCCGAAAGCTCTCCACGCTACCATGCAAGAGAGATTGCTAAGTTCCGTTGCTCGTACAACAATGCTTTGCTTGTACTTAGCTCGGCTACACCGAGTATAGAAACCTATTACTATGCACAGACAGGCAGATATTCGCTTAATACGCTTTCTGCACGATACGGTAAAGCCGTGCTGCCGGAGGTTGTTGTTGCGGATATGGGGGAAGAACTGAAAAACGGCAATACAAGCGGTTTTTCTGATGTTCTCCTACAAAATATTGCGTATAATATTGAGCATAAAAAGCAGTCGATACTTTTGCTTAACCGCCGTGGTTACAATACTTTTGTTACTTGCAGAGCGTGCGGAGAGGCTGTGACTTGCCCGAATTGCTCAATTTCTCTTACTTACCACAGTGCAAATAACCGATTAATGTGCCATTATTGCGGCTATTCTGTGCCTTACACAGATGAATGTCCCGTATGTCACAGTCACAGACTTACTTTTGGCGGAACGGGCACACAGAGAGCAGAAAAAGATATTTCCGATATTTTTCCCGAGGCAAGGATTTTAAGAATGGATACCGATGCCACTTCGTCGAAATCTTCGTATGAAAAAATGATTTCAGCTTTTGCTGACGGTGAATATGATATTCTTGTGGGTACACAGATGGTTGCAAAGGGACTTGATTTTCCAAATGTGACTTTGGTTGGTGTGCTTAATGCCGACCATATGCTTTATGCCGATGATTACCGCAGTTATGAGCGTTCTTTTTCACTGCTCACACAGGTAGTCGGAAGAAGCGGCAGAGGCAATGACAAGGGTATGGCTGTTATTCAGACATTCACACCCGAAAATCTGATAATTTCAATGGCATCAAGACAGGATTACAATACCTTTTATTCGAACGAAATAAAGGTACGCAAGGCAATGCTGTATCCGCCGTTTGCCGATATATGCCTTGTAGGTTTTGTATCGCAGAACAGAGAAGATGCCTTTAAAGGTGCGAGAAAGTTCCTTGAACTCTTTACAGAAGAGGCAAAGAAAAATTATCCGAATATGCCGTTGCGAATATTAGGGCCTACACCTGCATTGGTGGTAAAAATAAGTAATAAATACAGGTTTAAAATTATTATAAAATGTAAAAACAATTCCGAGTTTCGTGCCTTGCTTTCAAAGATTCTTTGTGAGTTTGGCAAGAGTAAGGAATTTTCGGGCGTTACGGCTTATGCCGATATGAACGCTCTTGTATGTTAAGGAAGTGTGAATATGGCTATTAGGCAAATTGTAAAAGAGGGCGACAGCGTTCTCACAAAGCACTGCCGTGAGGTTGTTAAATTTGATGACAGACTCGCACAGCTTATAGATGATATGACAGAGACCTTGCACGACTCGGGCGGCGTAGGTCTTGCCGCACCGCAGGTTGGCATTATCCGCAGAGTTGTTGTTATTGATGTAAGTAAAGAACAAAATCAGGTTATCGAGCTTGTAAACCCTGTTATAATTGAATCAAGCGGCGAGCAGGAGGGCCTTGAGGGCTGTCTTTCTTGTCCGGGCGAATGGGGTATTACAAAGCGTCCTAACTATGTTAAAGTAAAGGCTTTTGACAGACACGGCAATGAATTTACGATAGACGGTGAAGAATTGCTTGCAAGAGCTTTTTGTCATGAGCTTGACCATCTTGAAGGTATTCTTTTTAAACAGAAAGCAAGCAAGATGCTTACTCCTGAAGAATACGAAGAAATGTTTGGCTGATTTGAGGGTTAATTATGAATATAATTTATATGGGTACTCCTGATTTTGCGGTGCCTGCACTCAAAAAATTATACGAAAGCAAGCATACGGTGCAGGCTGTGTTTACACAACCTGACAAGCCAAAGGGCAGAAAAATGGTGCTTACTCCTCCTGATGTAAAGGTATGTGCGCAGAAACTTAACATTCCCGTATATCAGCCGACAACCTTTAAATCGGATGAGCCGCTTGAAATAATAAAAAAATATAATCCCGATGTAATCGTTGTTGCGGCCTACGGTAAACTTTTACCGAAGACAGTGCTTGAAAGCGCAAAGTACGGCTGTATCAATATCCACGGCTCACTTTTGCCGAAATACAGAGGCGCGGCACCTATTCAGCAGTCGGTTCTTAACGGCGACAAAGTAACAGGTGTGACAGCTATGCAAATGGCAGAGGGACTTGACACAGGCGATATATTGACAGTAATTGAAACAAAAATCGGCGAAAACGAAACATCCGGAGAGCTTTTTGACAGACTTAGTATACTCGGCGGAGAGTTAATTATTAAAACTCTTGAAATGCTTGAGAACGGAGAAATTAAGCCTGTAAAGCAGGATGAAAGCAAGGCTACGCATACATCAAAGATTGATAAGTCGTTTTGCCCGATTGATTTTACAAAATCAGCCGACGAAGTGCACAATAAAGTCCGTGGACTTAATCCCTGGCCGATTGCGACTGCCGAACTTAACGGAAAAAAACTGAAAATTTATTCTACAAAAGTATGCGAAAAAAGCGGAAAAGCGGGCACGATAATCAGCATAAAGCCGTTGATTGTTGCTTGCGGCAGCGGTTCGGTCGAAATTATAGAGTTGCAGCCTGAGGGCAAAAAGCGTATGCCGTCAGCGGCTTTTCTTGCAGGTCATAAATTAAATATCGGTGACAGCTTTAACTGATATAGGTATATAAAGGAGAATTTTTATGTTTTATGGTTTTGACTGGACGTATGTTGTGTTTATTCTTCCTTGCGTAATTATTTCACTTATATGTCAAATTAATGTTTCATCAACTTTTTCAAAATATTCTCAAATGAGAAATTCAAGAAATATGACAGGCGCACAAGCTGCCGAATTTGTTTTAAGACAAAACGGCGTCTACGGAGTGCGTATTGAAAGGGTAGCGGGAAATCTTACTGACCACTTTGACCCGAGAACCAATGTAATCAGACTTTCAGACAGTGTTTATAATGCAAATACCGTAGCAGCCGTAGGCGTTGCTTGTCATGAGGCAGGTCACGCTGTTCAGCACGCACAGAATTATTTACCGAATAAAATTCGTTCGGCAATTCTTCCGATGGCGAATATCGGTTCAAAATTAAGTTGGTTTTTGATTATATTGGGACTTTGTTTTTCCGCAAAAATCGGTTTTGTTATGTTGTATATCGGTATAGCTTTATTCGGATTTTCCGTACTTTTTACAATTGCAACTCTTCCCGTTGAGTTTAACGCTTCTAAAAGAGCGCTTGAAACTATCAAAAACGGAAATTTGCTTTACGGTGAAGAATACACGGGTGCTAAACGCACTTTGCAGGCAGCCGCTATGACCTATGTTGCATCTGCTCTTACGGCAATTTTACAGCTTTTAAGATTGCTTATAATAGCGAATAACAGAAGAAGATAAGAAAAGAGATTTTTAAATGGCTAATTCACGCAAAACTGCATTTAAAGTATTATTAAAAATTGAACAGGACGGAGCATATTCCAATATAGCACTCAATAACGCAGTAAAGGAAAGTGAGCTTTCGCCGCTTGATGCGGCTTTTACATCTGCGCTTGTTTACGGTGTGCTTGAGCGCAAAATCACTCTTGATTACATCATTAAACAATACTCTAAAATTCCGTTAAGGAAAATTGAGCTAAAGACAAAAATTATTCTCCGCCTCGGACTTTTGCAAATGGCTTTTATGGATAAAATTCCCGAAAGTGCCGCTGTTAACGAAAGTGTAAAACTTGCCAAACAGCAAAAACTGCAAAAATCCTCCGGTTTTATAAATGCAATTCTGCGCAGCTTTGCGAGAGATAATTGTAAAATAAAATATCCCGATTCAAACAATAAGGCGGAGTATTACTCGGTAAAATATTCCTGCCCGCAAATGCTTGTTAAATTATGGATAAATTCCTACGGCGAGGATAACGCAAGGGGGATTTTAGAAAATCTTAGCGGCAGACCGAATATATACGCAAGAGTTAATACGCTGAAAACAAATACAGACGAACTTATAAGTGTGCTTGCCGATGATAAGGTAAAGGCTGAAAAAGTTGATTTTCCGAGTAATGCGGTAAAAATAGCAGATACGGGTTCAATCGAAAGATTGAAAGCCTACAAAGGCGGTTTACTGCATATTCAAGATTTGTCGTCCCAGCTTTGCGCATACTTTCTTTCTGCCGAAAAAGGACAGACCGTGCTTGATATTTGTTCGGCACCGGGCGGCAAAACTTTTACAATCGCCGAGTATATGCAAAACAGCGGAAAAATAACGGCTTGCGATATGTACAAGCATAAGCTGAAACTTATAGAAAACGGCGCAAAAAGGTTGGGTATCAATATTATTGAAACCTGCCTGCGTGACGGTGCGTCTGCCGATAAGGAATTGCCGTCGGCAGACAGAATACTTTGCGATGTGCCGTGCAGCGGACTCGGAGTGCTTTCAAGAAAGCCGGAAATTCGCTATAAAGATGACCTTATAGATACAGACCTTGCTGATATTCAGTATAAAATACTTTGCGAAAGCGCAAAATATCTAAAAAAAGGCGGAAAACTTGTATATTCGACCTGTACACTGAATCCGCAGGAAAACAATAAAAATACAGCAAAATTTCTTGCCGAGCACAATGATTTTGAGGGAGTTGAACTTGAACTGCCTCCTGAACTTGAAAGAGCATTTGACGAAAAGCCGTATGAAATAACACTTATGCCGCACACTTTTGACGGCGACGGTTTTTACATAGCTGTACTTACAAGGAGGTAATCTTTTGAGCTTAATTGATATTAAATCTCTTGACCTAAATGAGCTTACCGACTTTGTAACCGAGAACGGTTTTGAAAAGTTCAGAGCAAAACAAATATACCAATGGCTTAACAAAAATGTCACTTCTTTTGATGAAATGCTGAATATTCCTTTGAAAATCAAGGACTTTTTAAAAAGAAGTTGTTACATTTCTGTTGCAAATATTGAAAAAAAACTAATTTCAAGGTATGATAAGACAGTAAAGTATCTTTTTTCGTTCAATGACGGTGAATGTGTAGAGTCCGTTGTTATGAATTATAAACACGGATACTCAATTTGCATTTCCACACAAGTGGGCTGCAAAATGGGCTGTACTTTTTGTGCAACCGGCAAAAGCGGTTTTTCAAGGAGTTTGACTCCGTCCGAAATGCTCAATCAGATTGAATCCGCACAAAAAGATTTGAATATCAGAATATCGAATATTGTCCTTATGGGAATGGGCGAACCGCTCGACAATTTTGAAAATGTGGTAAAGTTCTTAAGACTTGTATCCGATGACAACGGTCTTAATATCGGTATGCGCCACATCACAATTTCCACTTGCGGTATTGTACCTAAAATTTATGAGCTTGCAAAGCTGCACTTCGGCATTACCCTTTCCGTGTCATTACACGCACCTAACGATACCGTAAGGCAAAAGACTATGCCTATCGCTAAGCGATATTCTATGGATGAACTCTTAAAGGCTTGTAAAGATTATTTTGATATTACAGGCAGACGGGTTACTTTTGAATACTCTATGATAAGCGGTGTAAATGATTTTGACAGAGACGCTTACGAGCTTGCGGACAGACTTGCCGATATGAACTGTCATGTAAATCTCATTCCGGTAAACACCGTTGACGGAACAGGATACAAAAAGAGCAGTATGGAAAGGCAACAGGCCTTTGTAAATATACTTGGTCGAAAACATATTGCGGCGACAGTCAGGAGAACCCTTGGAAGTGACATTAACGCTTCCTGCGGTCAGCTCAGACGAAATCATACTAACGAAGGAGGAAAATAACTTGGAAGTCTTTAGCAAAAGTGACATTGGCTTAGTTCGTTCACAAAATCAGGACGACTGCCGCTTCGGAGTTATTTCTCCCAGCTGTGCTTGGGCAGTAGTCTGTGACGGAATGGGAGGTGCCAACGGCGGCAACATAGCGAGTGCAACAGCTGTGGAATACATAAGCTCCAAAATAACCGATTTATACAAGGACGATATGACCAAAGAACAAATCGGCGAGCTTATAGCAGAAATTGTTGTAAACGCAAATATGAAAATATATGAACTTTCTTTGAAAGATCCCGAACTTACGGGAATGGGTACAACCTGCGAGTTTGTTTTTGTAAAGGATACCACGGTTCATATTGTCCATGTTGGCGACAGCCGTACCTATGCAATAAGGGGCGGCAAAATCAAACAGCTTACTGAGGATCACTCTGTTGTACAGGAAATGGTGCGCAGAGGTGAGCTTACCTATGAACAGGCACAGAATCATCCCAATAAGAATTTTATAACAAGAGCACTCGGAATAAAACCGTCCGTAAGGCTTGACTATATAGAGGCAAACTTTATTTACGGTGATGTTCTTTTAATATGCACAGACGGACTTTCCAATTGCATTACAACAGGCGATATGGTTAAAATTTGCCACGAAAACAGGGGCGAGGATCTTATTAATAAGCTTGTTGACAAGGCAAAGGAAGGCGGCGGAACCGATAATATTACCGCCACGGTTATTTATTGAGAAACGGAGAGTGAAATAAATTGGATAAATATATCGGCAAAAGACTTGATGGCCGTTATGAAATTCATGAGCTTATCGGCGTTGGCGGTATGGCTAATGTATATCGCTGTAACGATACTCTTGATGACCGTGAAGTTGCCATTAAGATTTTAAAAGATGAATACCTCAATAACGAGGAATTTATCCGTCGTTTTAAAAATGAATCAAAGGCTATCGCAACACTTTCACACCCTAATATTGTTAAGGTGTATGATGTCAGCTTCGGTGATATGATTCAGTATATTGTAATGGAATACATTGACGGCATTACACTTAAAGAATACTTTGATCAGCAGGGTATCATTGAGTGGAAAGAGGCTTTGTATCTCACAAGTCAGGTTCTTAAGGCTTTACAGCATGCGCACGAGCATGGCATTGTTCACCGTGACATAAAGCCGCAGAATATAATGCTTTTACAGGACGGCACAATCAAGGTTACAGACTTTGGTATTGCCCGTTTTTCCGACAAAGCTACACGCACAATGACAGAACACGCAATTGGTTCGGTTCATTACATTTCACCGGAGCAGGCGAGAGGTGAGGCAACAGACGGCAAGTCTGACATCTACTCGGTCGGTGTTATGCTTTATGAAATGCTCACAGGTAAACTTCCTTTTGACGCAGACAGTGCAGTTTCAGTAGCTCTTATGCAGTTACAGTCAACTCCTAAGCGCCCGAGAGAGCTTAATCCCACTATTCCTATCGGACTTGAGCAGATTACAATGAAGGCTATGGAAAAGAATCCTGCCGACAGATATAATTCTGCCGCTGAAATGCTCAACGATATGGAGCGTTTCAGACTTAATCCGTCTATTGTATTTGATTATTCAAAATTTGTTGATAATCAGCCTACAAAGTTTGTTACTTCCCTTAAAGATACAAAAACAAACAGTACGAAGTTTGATAAGGCTGTTTCAAAACCGGAGGAAACTCCAGAACCTGAAATCGAAACCGCAGATGAGGAACAGAAGGTTGAACACAAGCCGTCTTATTACGCAATTAAGGGTATTGTAATTTCTGCCGTAGTTGTGGTTGCCGTATTTGTAGGTCTTGCAGTTTTCAGAGGATGTTCGACTTCACAGGCTAAAGATGTTGAAATACCGAATTTTGTCGGTAAAACTTTGGCAGAGGCCAATGCCGACAACAAAGACAATTTTAACTTTGTTGTGGAGAGCAAGTATGACGCTTCAAAAGAGCTTGGTGTAATTCTTGAACAGGAGCCTGCCGCTGATTCAAAACTTGTAAAATCAGGCTCACAGATTACTCTTAAAGTAAACGGAACAGATACAAATGCTTCGGTTCCTTATGTTCTTAATTATTCCGAAAAAGACGCATCTGCAATTATTGAGGAAAAGAGCCTTGTTCCAAAGATAATCTATGTTGAAAACACTAAAACTCCTAAGGGATATGTTGCAGAAGTATTCCCTAAGGCAGGTGTTCAGACAAATATCGGTTCTACCGTTTATATTTACATTGCAAACGGCGAGAGAGATGAAAAGGTAACTATTCCGTCTGTATCCGGACTTTTACTTTCAGAGGCTAAAACAAAACTTGTTGATGCAGGTCTTACTGTAGAAACAGTTTACGATGATGAAAGTAAAGAGGCAAAAGACACAGTTCTTTCACAGTCACCGTTGCAGTACGGTAAGGTAGATAAAGGTACTGTTGTTACCCTTACTGTAAGTTCGGGCAAGGGTGATGTGGCTACAGTAAATGTATATGTAGATTTACCTACAAATGTTACCGAATCGGTTGAGATGACTGTAATTGTAGACGGTGTTGTTGATACTAAGTATTCAAAAACACTTGTGCCGCAGTACAATAAGACCTGTACTCTTGAATTTACGGGTTCGGGTACTTCAAACATTGTGGTACAGCTTGACGGTCAGGTTTACCGTGAATATTCAATTAATTATTCAACACTTGTTGTAACACAAACAGCTACTCACGAGTATGCTGTACCTACAACCGCACCTGTTGAAACACAGCCTGCATATACAGAGCCGCCTGTTACAGAGCCGCCATACACACCGGTTCAGCCAACAGATGCAACCGAACCTTCCGAGGCATCGCTTTAATTGATATGAGCAGTAACGAAGGATTATTGATAAAAGTGCTCGGCGGTTTTTACTATGTCGAGTGCGACAATCAAATATATGAATGTAAAGCAAGAGGAAGTTTCCGCAAGAGCGGAAATTCTCCTCTTGTTGGCGACAGGGTGAAAATTTCTGTTCAGAAAGAGGGCTTTGCCTCTCTTGACGAAATCCTGCTGAGAAAAAATAAATTAAAGCGACCGCCGCTTGCTAATATTGATATTCTCGTAATCGTTTGTTCGACAGTTTCGCCAAGTCCGAATTATGCGGTTATAGATAAAATGACCGCCGCTGCGATTAACAGCAATATGCAGCCTGTAATTGTCATTTCAAAAGATGATATTGAAAGCGGTGAAAAGGTTGCCGATATTTACAAAAATGCGGGATTTGAAGTTTTTTGTACTTCTCCGCTAAAATCAGATGAAGCAGAGAGATTAAAGACCTTACTTATGGGCAAAACTTCTGCTTTTACAGGCAACAGCGGTGTGGGTAAGTCAACCTTGTTAAATATGCTTTTTCCTAACCTAAGCCTTGCAACAGGTGAAATAAGCGATAAACTCGGACGAGGCAGACATACTACAAGAGCAGTTGAACTGTTTAATCTTGACGGCTGTTATATCGCAGACACACCCGGATTTTCAACCGTTGATTTGCAGAGATACGAAATTATTGATAAAGACGAACTTCAATATTGCTTTCCCGAATTTAAAGAGTATCTCGGAGAATGTATGTTTACTTCGTGTTCTCATACTTGCGAAAAAGGCTGCAGAGTTTTGCAGGCACTTGCTGACGGAGATATTGAGAAAACCCGTCACAACAGTTATGTTGCTATGTACAATGAGGTAAAAGATATTAAAAAGTGGCAGTTAAAAAAGTAAAGGAGAATTAAAATGCGTTGTGCGATAATTGCGGGCTCGCCTGAAGCGGATATATATTTTATATCGGAACAGGTTAAGGACTGCAATTATCTTATTTGTGCCGATAAGGGCTATGAATATGCAAAAAAAGCAGGTGCAAAGCCTAACCTTATAGTCGGTGATTTTGATTCGTACAGCGGTAATTTACCCGATGATTGCGAAGTAATCAAGCTCAATTCACATAAAGATGATACAGACCTTTTGCATTGCATAGAGGTTGCACTGTCCCGTGGATATGATGATTTTGTTATCCTTGCCGCAACAGGCGGAAGATTTGATCATACCTTTGCAAATATTTCTGTTCTTATGTATCTTGATAAAAAAGGTGCAAGGGGAATAATCGTTTCCGACAAAGAGATTATTCGCTTTTTGAAAATGGGCGAATATAATTTTGACGGAAATAGAGGAAAAACTTTTTCAGTCTTTCCTTTTGCCTGTGACAGTGTGAATGTATCTTACATAGGTGCCGAGTATTCGGCGGAGAATCTTATTTTAACTGCGGAAGAAGCAATGGGCATTTCAAATATTTTTATTTCTGACAGAGCAAATGTAAAAATAAATTACGGAAATGCAATAATTATTATTAATCAGTTCATAAATTAAATTTAATTTACAAAAACATTATATAGTATGCGGTAATTTTTAAACACCAATATGGGGGTATAGCTCAGTTGGGAGAGTGTCTGACTGGCAGTCAGAAGGTCATGGGTTCAAGCCCCATTATCTCCACCACTTAGTTTTATAAAGAGATGTCATTGTTATATAAACGGTTGTAATAACAAAATTGTAACTATAATGACACTCATTAGTCTTGAAAAGAATTATAACCTTATGATATAATATATTTGTATCATTTCGTTTTGTGTTATTCTATTTGGAGTTGAATTTTTATGTCATTATGTATGGGTTGTATGCAGGAACTTAACGGTAGTGTAATCTGCCCGAACTGCCATTTTGATAATTCAGAAGTTCAGTCGGCACCTTTTCTGCCTTTTGGTACAGAGCTTGCAGGCAGATATGTAACAGGTACCGGACTTGAAACTAACGGTGAATCAACACGCTATATTGCTTTTGACAAGCAGACGGGCGATGTTGTAATTGTATCTGAATTTTTACCGATCGGTCTTTTTTCAAGAGATGAAGGACAGACTGAATTAAAAGTTAATTACGATGACAGACTTGCTTTTAATAAACTTAGAGATGAGTTTATTTCATATTTTCGCATTATTTCAGAATTAAAGGATCTTTCGGCACTTACAAATATTGTTGATGTTTTTGAAGAAAACAATACAGCATATGCTATTGAAGAAAAAGAGGACCTTATTCCTTTTGAAGAATATATTGAGCGTAGCAACGGTCATCTTGACTGGGATATTGCAAGACCGCTCTTTATGCCCGTAATTTCGGCACTTGAGGCTCTTCATAAGCGTGGTGTCGGTCATTATGCGGTAGCGCCTAAAAATCTGTTTATTACTGCTTCGGGTAAAATCAGAATGGCAGGCTATGCTACGGAAAATGAGCGTAAGCGTGGTACAGCGCTTAAATCTCAATTGTTTTCAGGCGCAGCAGCACCCGAACAGTATGAAGATAATTTTCCGCTTGATGATATTACGGATATTTACGGACTTTGTTCTACACTTTTCTATGCACTTACAGGTCATCTTCCAAAGAGTGCGGTTGAGCGTTTAAAAGACAGCAGACTTCTTATGAGCACATCTACTGTAAAGAGTTTGCCTCCTCATGTTGTATCTGCACTTGCAAACGGTTTACAGGTTCAGCGTGAGAACAGAATTACAGATTTTGACGAGCTTCGTTCTCAACTTTCCGTTGCACATACCGCAAAGGCTATTCAGGACGAAATTTCGAGAACAGCAAGTATGAATATTACAAAGGAGCAGTCACGCCGTAATAACGGTATGTCGCATACTTCCATTGTTACTATTTCTGTTGCAATTACAGTTCTTGTACTTGGTATTGCCGGTGTATTTTGGCTTATGCAGAATCCGCTTGCAGGATTATTCTCGGGTAATACTGATGCCACTGCAGCGTCTACATCAAGCACGGAATGGACAGGTCCTGTTGTTCCTAACTATGTCGGAATGAAGTACGAAGATGTTGTAAAGGCTGCGGCTTCCGATGACAGCGTTGTGGTTTACAGAGATTACAATGATGCTTACAGCGATAAATATGCCGACGGTGTTGTAATGGAACAGTATCCTCCGGCAGGTTCTAAAGTAGAGCAGGAAGACGGTATTACAGTTTCTGTAACAGTCAGTCTTGGTGCTCAGATGCGTGAACTTCCTGCAATTCAGGGTAATAAAATTGATGAGGCTGCGCAGTCGCTTGCAGATGCGGGACTTCTTGCTACAGCTGAATATCAGTACAGTGATACAGTAGCGGAAAACAGAGTTATCGGCTACAAAAATCATGTTGCAGGCGATACTCTTGAAAGCGGTTCTAACATTATAATTATTGTAAGTAAGGGCAGACAGCAGACTACAACTCAAGCAACTTCCTGATATTAAAGCTAAAAATAATGGCTGAATCAATTGTATATTGACTCAGCCATTTTGATTTAAGAATTTAAAATTTATATTACAAATCAATTTGCAAAACCATAATTATCCGACTTTTACAAAGAACCGTTTATTTAAACTTGCTTTTTACGCTTTTTTCCGCATTTCTTACCAAAGTAAACAGCGATGCAGTGCCTTTTTCAAAGTATCTTGAAAGCAAATCGGGTGAAAGAGCAATTGATGTATTTTCGGTCTTACTTTCGATTATAGCGTCAATCATAGCAAGGTCGAGCGTCATAGCTGCGCTGCAAAGACTTCTGTACTTGCTTTTGTTCAGCGTAAATAAATCCTGCGGGTTGCTTTCTTCACACGAATATACCGAACGAAATGCCTGATACTGGGCATTCATAAGATAGTTGCTTACAGCGTTTGTCAGCTTTTTGTTTCCGAGTTTATCGAGTATATCGAAAATAACGGCGCTTGTATTCATTACAACTTTTTTGTTGATCATAGCGACCATATTGCTGCCCGGCTCAACTGTCGGAATCTCCACATCGGGTATATTGACAGGCTGTGCCTGCTGACCGTTTCTGTTTGGAGTTCTGCCAAGCAAATAATCACAAGACACATCGTAATATTCGGCGGTTTTTACGAGAAAATCAAGTCCACATTCTCTTATTCCTTTTTCGTAATGAGAGAGCAGCGCCTGGGAAATACCCAAGTCCGACGCTACCTGCTTTTGGCTTAATCTGCGTTCTCTTCGCAGCATTGAAATTATCATAGGAAAATCACTGTTCATTGAAAGCACCTCTTTTATACGAACAGTATAATATATTAATTACAATTTGTAAATACCATAGGAGTTACAATTATGAAATCTTATATTATTCACTTTCTTCGCCACGGAAGTATAGACGAAACTTTATCGGGCAAGTACATAGGCACTACTGATGTTCCGCTTTCGGATAAAGGAAAAACAGAACTCAGAAAACTTGATTACGAATACCGCTATCCCGGTTGTCAGGCGGTTTTTACAAGTCCTTTAAAGAGATGTACGCAGACCTGCAAAATTCTTTATCCCGAGCAAAATCCGCTTGTAATTGCTAATCTTTCAGAGTGCAATTTCGGCGAATGGGAGGGCAAAACTGCAAATGACCTCAATGGCGACGAGGATTTTCAAAAGTGGCTTGCAGGCGATTCGTCCGTAAAACCGCCGAGGGGAGAGAGCAACGCTGATTTTACTCGCCGAATTTGTAAAATGTTTGAAAGCATTGTTGAGGGACTTATCAAAACAGGCACAACAGAAAGCGTAATTATCACTCATGGCGGTGTAATTATGACCTTGCTTGCAGTGTACGGAATGCCGCAGGCTAAGCCTTTTGAGTGGGTAATGGACAACGGCTTTGGCTACTCGGTAAGAATTACTCCACAGCTTTGGCAGAGAGATAAAATTATGGAAGTTTTCTCTGTTATTCCCGAGAAAAAAGATGTTGAAGATTAATTTTTAAAATAGCTTAAATTGTAGCACAGTTTACAATCTTTTGTAAAAAATTGTGCAATAATGTAATATACAGGCAATATAATATGTCTGAACCTACGCAATTATTATATATTAACTCAAAGGAGATTTTTAATATGGCAGATTACAAAATCGTTTTGTTAAAAGGTGACGGTATCGGTTCTGAAATCGTAAACCAGGCTGTTAAGGTACTCGACAAAGCAAGCGAAAAGTTTAATTTTACAGTAGAATATGACGAGGCACTCCTCGGCGGTTGTGCTATTGACGCAACAGGAGTTCCGCTCCCTGATGAAACAGTTGCTAAATGTAAGGCAGCAGACAGTGTGCTTTTAGGCGCAGTAGGCGGTCCTAAGTGGGATAATCAGCCGGGTAATAATCGTCCCGAAGCAGGTCTTCTCGGAATCAGAGGAGCACTCGGACTTTTTGCAAACCTTCGTCCTGCTGTTATTTTTGAACCTCTTAAGAAAGCATCACCGATTAAAGATGAAATTATCGGCGGTTCGCTCGATATTATGATTGTTCGTGAACTCACCGGCGGTATTTACTTTGGTAAGAGAGGCAGAACAGAAGTTGACGGTCAGCCTGCCGCATGGGATACAGAACAGTATTCCGTACCGGAAGTAGAGAGAATTGCAAGAGTAGCTTTTGACCTTGCTATGAAGAGAAATAAAAAGCTCACAAGCGTTGATAAGGCAAATGTACTTGAGTCATCAAGACTTTGGAGAGAAACAGTAACAAGAATTTCTAAGGAATATCCCGAAGTTGAGCTTAACTATATGTATGTTGACAACTGTGCTATGCAGCTTGTAAGAAACCCGGGTCAGTTTGATGTTATTGTTACTTCAAATATCTTTGGCGATATTCTTTCTGATGAGGCGTCAATGATCAGCGGTTCAATCGGTATGCTCGCATCTGCAAGCCTTTCAGAGAGCAAGAGCGGTCTTTACGAGCCAATCCACGGTTCGGCTCCTGACATTGCAGGTCTTGGTATCGCAAACCCGCTTGCAACAATTCTTTCTGTTGCAATGATGCTCCGTTATTCACTTGATCAGCCAAAGGCAGCAGACGCTATTGAGGCAGCAGTTACCAAAGTTCTTGAGAATAACCGTACACCGGATATTTACGAAGAGGGTACAAACAAGGTTACTTGTGAGCAGATGGGCGACCTCGTATGTGAGGCACTTTAATATCTAACAGAATGGAGGAGTAAAATGCAGTTGTACGATATGCACTCGCATATACTTCCTGGAATTGATGACGGAGCGCCAAGCGTAGAAAAAAGCCTTGTTATATTAAATGAACTAAAAAAACAAGGCGTAACAAATGTTTGTCTTACTCCTCATTTTTATACAAATGAAATCAGTGCAGAGGATTTTGCCGCACAAAGACAGCATGCGATTGATAAACTTATGCCGCATATTCCTGACGGTATGAAAGTTGTTGTTGGTGCGGAAGTTTATGTCACTCGATATATGTTTAACGGAGATGACTTTTCCTGCGCTTGTTACGGCAACTCTAATTACATACTTACCGAGTTTGCTTACACATCGCAGTTTTCAAGTCACACTATGGAGTATTTTGTAAAACTTACAGAGAATTACAATATGATTCCTGTTCTTACTCATGTTGAAAGATACCCTGCTTTAATCAACGATCCGTCTATTATCGGTGAGCTTAAGGATATGGGTGTAATTATCCAGACCAACACCAATTCTTATACCAAAAAAGCGTCGTTTTTCTCAAAACTTAAGCTTATAAAACTTATAAAAGGCGGATATATTGATGTTATCGGCAGTGATGCACATTCATTGACCCATAATGACCCGCGCACATTTACAGAGGCTTTGGACTTTATTTCTGCAAAATGCGGACAAAGCACAGTAAGAAAAATGATGAGCAACGCGGAAGAAATCTTCAACAGCGCACTTTGATAACAATAAAGGATGTACTTTTTCGGTACATCCTTTTAATTTTATACTAAAATCTTACAGGTACGGATATACTATTAAGAGCAGTAAAAACCTTGCCTTATGAAATGGGGAATAGCCGTGTTTGAAATTTTAGTGGGAATATTGTTGTTTGTTGTACTTCTCGTGGTTTGCAGTGTGCTTGTGTCTGAATATCTGTTTAAAATGATTATTTACAGGCAAAAAAAGAGCAGTTGTCAAAAGGACATTGATGCCGTAGCAAGCTGGTACAGGCATTATCCGATTGCAAAAACAGGCAGATTATGGCTTGAAAATATGCCATATATTAATGTTTATATAAAGTCTTTTGACGGACTGCGATTATACGGCGCTTTGCTTGAAAACGAAAAATTTTCCGATAAAATTATTATTTGTGTTCACGGTTTTACAGGCAGCGGTAAAAAGGATTTCGCAAGCCTTGCCCGTACTTATTATTTAAACGGGTATAATGTACTTCTTGTGGATAACAGGGCACACGGGCAAAGTGAGGGCAAATATGTAGGCTTTGGAGTGCTTGACAGATTAGATCTGCGCAATTGGGTGAAATATACTGTAAATCGTTTCGGCAGTAATATAAAAATATTTTTACACGGTATATCTATGGGCGGAGCAACTGTACTTATGGCAAGCAGTATTATGCCAAAAAATGTGCGTGGCATTATTGCAGACTGCGGATTTACAAGCGTAGACGAAATTTTTGAGTATGTACTGAAAAGAGATTATCATCTTCCGAGATTCCCTATCATTTATCTTACAAATATTATGTCAAAAATTCGTGCCGGATACGGATATAAAGATGTTAATACCGCTGCGGAAATTGCAAAATCGGATATTCCTGTTTTATTTATCCACGGAGAAAATGACGAATTTGTACCGCTTTGGATGACTATGAAAAATTATTCTTACTGCAAAGCATATAAAGAGCTTTATATAGTGAAAGATTCCGAACATGCCGAGTCGCATTACATTGATAAAAAAGCCTATGAAAGCCGTATGCTTGCATTTGTTGATAAGTTAAGTAAATAAAGCCGATAAGCAGGATAAAACCGTTTATCGGCATAGGAGAATATTATGCACTACATAAATCATTACAATTCACCGCTTGGAAAAATTACTTTTGCAAGCAACGGAAAAGAACTTACGGGATTATGGTTTAACGGGCAAAAATATTTTGCCTCTACGCTTACTAAAGAATATGAGCAAAAAAATCTGCCTGTTTTTGAACAGACAGCAAAATGGCTAGATATTTATTTTAGCGGCAAAAATCCCGATTTTACGCCGCCTTTGTTTTTATCGTCAACTTCGTTTCGTAATGAAGTTTGGAAAATACTTTTGACTATACCGTACGGTAAAATAATGACATACGGTGAAATAGCTAAACTTATGGCTGAAAACAGGGGAGTAGAGAAGATGTCTGCACAGTCAGTGGGTGGCGCAGTGGGACATAATCCTATTTCAATCATTGTTCCGTGCCACAGGGTAGTAGGTACGAACGGAAGTTTGACAGGCTATGCGGGCGGTGTTGATATTAAAGAAAAACTTTTAAAATTTGAAAATGTCGATATGTCTATGCTGTTTGTGCCTAAAAGTAAATAGTTTGAAAAATTTAAGCTGCAAAACTTTTTAATAGACTTTTGCCATTGTGTTCAAGTAGCAAAACAGGAAAATATTTGTGGGCTTTGCCCACACCCACAATCTTATAAAATTTCGACCAAACTTTTATAATTGCTTGGCTTATGTGTTTCGCTAAACCGTATTTATTCTAACTTTTATAAAGAACCGTTTAAGTATGTTTAATTATAAACATAAAAAATCTGCCATACCAAATCAGGTATGGCAGATGAATTTTTAAGGGATTTTATAAGGAGCTTTAAATTAGTACATACCGCCCATATCAGGAGCAGCAGGAGCTGCAGGAGCTGCAGGCTCTTTAATATCTGCAACGAGTGACTCTGTTGTGAGTACCATTGCAGCAACAGAAGATGCGTTCTGGAGAGCAGAACGAGTAACCTTTGTCGGGTCAACGATACCTGCCTCAATCATATCTGTGTATTCCTCTGTAAGAGCGTTAAAGCCGTAACCAACCTTGTTAGCTTTCTTGATGTTTTCGCAGATTACGCTGCCCTCAAGACCTGCATTTGCGGCAATCTGACGGAGCGGCTCTTCAAGAGCTTTAAGAACAATCTTAGCGCCTGTCTTAGCATCACCCTCAAGTGTATCAACAAAAGCGGAAACAGCAGGAATAGCGTTCATACAAGCGATACCGCCGCCTGCTACGATACCCTCTTCAACAGCAGCCTTAGTAGCGGCAAGAGCATCTTCGATTCTGAGTTTCTTTTCTTTCATTTCAACTTCGGTAGCAGCACCGACTTTGATTACTGCAACGCCGCCTGCGAGTTTAGCAAGACGCTCCTGAAGTTTTTCACGGTCAAAATCAGATGTTGTTGTTTCAATCTGCTGACGAATCTGTGCAACTCTGCCCTTAATAGCGTCCTTGTCGCCTGCACCGTCAACAATGATTGTGTTCTCTTTCTCAACCTTTACCTGACGAGCAGTACCAAGCTGATCCATTGTTGTATCTTTAAGCTCAAGACCTAAGTCTGATGTAATTACTGTACCGCCTGTAAGTGTTGCGATATCCTGTAACATTTCTTTTCTTCTGTCGCCAAAGCCCGGTGCCTTAACAGCAACACAAGTAAATGTACCTCTTAACTTGTTGAGTACGAGAGTTGTAAGAGCTTCGCCCTCTACATCTTCGGCAATGATAAGGAGTTTTCTGCCTGACTGAACAATCTGCTCAAGAATCGGGAGAATTTCCTGTGTATTTGAAATCTTCTTATCTGTAATAAGAATGTATGGGTTGTCAAGTTCTGCAACCATCTTGTCTGTATCTGTTACCATATAAGGAGCAATGTAACCACGGTCAAACATCATACCTTCTACAACTTCGCTGTAAGTTTCGGCTGTCTTTGACTCTTCAACTGTGATAACACCGTCTGTTGTAACCTTTTCCATAGCCTCGGCAATGAGCTTACCGATGAACTCATCCTGTGAAGAAACTGTAGCAACTCTTGCAATATCGTCAGAACCCGAAACCTGCTTGCTGTTGTCAGAAACAGCCTTTACCGCAACATTGATAGCGTCTGCAATACCTTTCTTAAGAACCATTGGGTTTGCGCCTGCTGTTACATTCTTCATACCCTCTCTGATAAGAGCCTGAGCAAGAAGTGTAGCTGTTGTTGTACCGTCACCTGCAACATCGTTTGTTTTGATTGAAACTTCCTTAACAAGCTGTGCGCCCATATTCTCGAATGGGTCGTCAAGCTCAATTTCCTTAGCAATTGTTACACCGTCGTTTGTGATGAGCGGAGCGCCGTACTTTTTGTCAAGTACAACATTTCTGCCCTTAGGACCGAGTGTGATTTTAACTGTATCAGCAAGCTGGTCAATACCTCTCATAAGAGATTTTCTTGCTTCTTCACCATAAGCAATTTGTTTAGCCATAATTAATTACCTCCAAAATATATCAAATAAAAATAATTATTCTACTGTTGCAAGAATATCTGACTGACGAACGATTGTGTACTCTTCACCGTCAATCTTAACTTCTGTGCCTGCATACTTGCTTGCGATTACTTTGTCGCCGACATTTACATACATCTTAACTTCGTTGCCGTCTACAACACCGCCGGGGCCTACTGCAACTACTCTTGCAAACTGTGGCTTTTCCTGTGCGGCAGATGAAAGAATGATACCGCTCTTTGTTTTTTCTTCGGCTTCTTCAACCTGTAATACTACTCTGTCAAGTAATGGTTTAATACTCATAATATAAATCCTCCTAAAAAGTTTATGTGTTATTTCGGTTAGCACTCTGTATCCTTGAGTGCTAATTATATTTTATACCATTTTTTAGAAATGTCAAGAGAAATTTGACTAAATTTGACCTTTAATTTATAAACAATTAAATTTATTTGTACAGCACCGCATTATAATTCGTATATAGAACTAAAATAACTTAAACAAGCCCTTTTTTCTTTAGTTTACCTTTAGGTTCAGGTTTATTTATTTCATAGCCGTTTTTAATGGAAAGTTTTGCAAGCAATGCAATTCCGTCCGTAAGAGCCTTTTTAGATTCATTGTCTATCTTATTAAATGCTTTAATCATAGTCGGTATATTTTTTATGCCTGCCTTTCGTATGTCGTCAAAGGTGATTTTACCGCCTTCTGCCATAATTTGAAATACAGAGTCTATGATTTGTTTTTTCTGTTCGGTTGTAAGTCCGTCAATAAGCTCTTTCATATTTTTTTCGGCAAATTTAATGCTCTTGGTATCTTCATCAAGGTGTACAAAGTGTGTGCCTACTACATTCCAGCTGAAAGCATCGTGCTGCCAGAAAGAATGACTTGCGCTTTTTACTATTATATAATCTTCATCATGCTCAAGTAACATACCCACAAATGATGACTGCGGAACAAAGGTAGTGATTCTGTCGGCAATTTCTTTGTGCTGCTCACTTTCTATGAATTCCTTTGAAAAACCCGGACCGTCGTTGTTATATACAGCTATTATTCTGTCTTTGATTTCAGGAAAAGTATTTACAGCGGAATAGATTGCGAGATTTCCGCCTTTGGAGTGACCTCCGAGGTATATTTCGCTGTTTGGATATTTGTTTGCAACCATACTCAGATATGCCGCTGCGTTAAGCTGTGAGGGAATATTGTCGGTTATGGCAATCATACAATCTTCTTTCCAACCGTTGAGCGTATTGTCTGTGCCACGGTAAGCGATAAATAATTTATCTGTATCAAAATGAAAAGTGCAAGCGCCGAATTGCATTGGATTATCTTCGCAGTCATATGCCGCAAAATCCGATACATATATATTTTTTAACCTGTTGCTTTTAGCTGATTCGTATAATAACTTGGTTATTTCCTTGCCGACTGTGTTGTAAAAATCTTTAAATACATAGTAATCTTTAAAAACAACATCACGCTTTTCTTTAAAATAAAGTTTATTTATGTCGGAAAGCGGAAGCTGTGATTTTTCTGTATATCCCGAAAAATCAAGATAAACAAGCTCTGAAAATATAAGAGCGTCAACTTCGTTTAAAGGTGAAATATCAAAACTTAAATCGCCACGCCATTTTAAATAGTTTATAAGATTATTCATAACCCACCTCGCAATATATTAATAATTAAATTTTATAAAATTTGCAATTAAAAAGCAATATAATTCACATAAAATTCAGAAAGCCCACTGCAAAATATGCAATGGGCAATTTTAAGTTTATTTTTGCTGTGCTCGTCTTAAAATGTCAGGTGAAGAATTGAATATTACCTGTATATTTAATATTGCTTTATCTTCACCGAATTTTTTTGTTTTTAAAACCGTTCACAAGCATACCTGCCGCAGCCTCGGCAAAGAGGTCGCAGATAAATATTTTAAAATCATCTGTAACGGATATATTGTTTTGAATTTCGCAATTGTTTACAACTTTCTTTTATAATTTTTTGACTTAAGGATAGAACCGACAAATTATAAAAACCGCTCTCCTAAGAATTTTTTAGAAGAGCGGTTTGTGTATTTGTTTTAATAATTATTCGTTAATAGCTTTAACGAGAGCCTGTGCTTTGTCTGTCTTTTCCCAAGCAACGCCGAGTTCTTCTCTGCCCATATGACCGTAAGCGGCAAGTGGACGATACTTTGTTTCTTTAAGCTTTAACTGCTCAATAATAGAATTCGGACGGCAGTCAAATACCTTTTCCACAGCGTCTGAAAGCTGTTCATTGGTGTAGCTTGATGAACCGAAAGCATCTACCATTATTGATACAGGTTTAGCAACACCGATTGCATATGCAAGCTGAACCTCACACTTATCGGCAAGACCTGCGGCAACAATATTCTTTGCAATGTATCTTGCGTAGTAAGCGGCACTTCTGTCAACCTTTGTCGGGTCTTTACCGCTGAATGCACCGCCGCCGTGACGAGAAAATCCGCCGTAGGTATCAACTATAATCTTTCTGCCTGTAAGACCTGAATCGCCTACAGGGCCGCCGATTACAAATCTGCCTGTCGGGTTGATGAAATATTTTGTGTTTTCGTCTAAAAGCTCGGCAGGAACGATTGGCTTTACTACATATTCAACCATATCTTTTCTGATCTGCTCCAGTGTAACCTTTTCATCGTGCTGTGTAGACACAACAACGGTGTCTACCCTTACAGGTGTGTCACCCTCATACTCAACGGTTACCTGTGTTTTACCGTCAGGACGAAGGTAGGAGAGAGTACCGTCTTTTCTTACCGCTGTAAGCTGTTTTGCAAGCTTGTGAGCAAGTGAGATAGCAAGCGGCATAAGCTCTTTGGTTTCGTTGCAAGCGTAGCCGAACATCATACCCTGGTCGCCGGCACCAATCTGATTGTTGGCGTCATTTTCGCCGTCTTTAAGCTCGTAGCTTTCGTTTACGCCCATTGCAATATCAGGGCTCTGCTGGTCAATAGAAGTGAGTACAGCGCAAGTATTGCCGTTAAAACCGCACGCCTGGTTGTCATAGCCGATGTCATTTACAACTTTTCTTGCGATACCTGCAATGTCAACATAGCAGTCTGTAGAAATTTCGCCCATAACATGAACTACACCTGTTGTAGCGGTTACCTCGCAGGCAACATGAGCGTTTTTATCCTGTTCGAGAATAGCGTCAAGAACAGCATCGGAAATCTGGTCGCAAACTTTGTCGGGATGTCCCTCTGTTACTGACTCAGAAGTGAAAAAATGTTTTGCCATTATAATTCTCCTTTGCAAAAAATAAGCACCTTTCAGCCGAAAGGTGCTATTAAGACTCATCTTTCGGTAAATACCGCAGGATTTGGCACCTTGCAAATGTAGGTTGCCGGACTTCACAGGGCCTGTTCCCTCAGTCGCTCTTGATAAGATAAATATTAACTTATTGTTTTAATTATATACCGTTATATCGACAAAAGTCAACAAGAAATAACAGGTATATTATAAAATCGGATAATCAAACAAAAAAATTATGCGATTTCATCAACGGAACAACATTCTGTACAAGGTACGCTGTGTTTTACTCTGTCCTCAACCTCGGCACGCTTTGCATTGTTAAAGCGGTCTATCGTACCTACAAGATAGCCTGTGATTCTGCGGATTCTTTCAAACGGAACAGAATCGTAATCGTATTTAACATCAACATAGTCACCGTCAACTGTGAGTTCAACATTCTTGATATATTTATCCGGATTAGCCTCTCGAAGCTGTGTTGTGTATGCCTCAATTTCCTTTTTGCTGAGCTTTCCGCCCTTTACATTTACTGTCATAATAAATCCTTCCCTTTCGTAATTTCATAATCCTCTTTAATGTATAATGTAACTTTTAATTCTTTAAAAGCATATATCTTGTAGAGTAAATCTATTATAGCACAACATCTTGTTGTATGCAATATCAAAATAGGAATTATTCGCACAAATAAAAGTAAGTATTTTTGTTTATTTTTACAGTTGACAAATATATAAAAGCAAAGAGGACAAAAGTTTTGCCCTCAAATAACAATTTTTATTATTTTAATTTCCCGATTTGTAATTGTATATGAATATTTTAGCACAAAATTTTTTATTTCAAGCAAATAAGGCGATGCTTCCACCGCCTTATATATTTATTCGAGCACCAATAAAACTCTGTCTATGTTGTTACCGAAAAGTCCTGCGTAGCCGTCCTGACCGTTTGAAGTTTGGTCGTCGTGCTGCCAGTCAAAATATTCTTTGCTTATTGCCGAAACTTTATATTTTGCAACAAGATATTTGTTAAGACTTTCAGCAATATTCTGCGGTGTGGTGTAATACACTCTGATTGCGTCAATTTTACTGCCGTTGCCCGCATAACCGTTTTCTAAATCGTCAATGTCATATCCGCTGACTTTCGGCAGCCACCCGCTTTTAGTGTGAACCTGATACCACACCTTGCCTTCACTTACTTTTATTGCAATATCCGTAATTGCTTTGCCTTTTAAACCTGCGTAATCTTCAAGATTTTTTACTTCGGGCAGCCAAACACCGTCACAGCGCACTCTGTAGAAAATATCCGGTTTGGTTATTTTTCCTTTGTCTTTATCGTCTTCTTTTTTGCTGTTGAAAACGCTTTCGTTAAATATGATGTTCGTATCAATATTTTTGCCGTAACCGCTTACTCTGCCTGTTGAACTGTTCTGCCATATATCACAGTTTAATTCATTTACGGAGTTATATTGTGCAAGCCAGATACTGTACTTTTTCTTTAATTTATCGTAATCGAGATAATTATTAAACCAATTCAGATTAGCATATACACCTGCTCTGTAGTTACTTTTCTTGATCGTTTCGCAAAAGCGTTCCGCAATTTCTGTAAGTTTTGCTTTGCCGAGTTTAGTTTGTAAATTATCTTCCAAATCATAATAAATCGGCATATCAAGAGATTTGTTATTAATGCATTCAAGGCAAGCCTTTGCCTCTTTTTCTGCATCGCCGACGCTGTCTGCGTAACTGTACCAGTACACACCAATCATCATATTTTCGCTTTTTGTGTTTTTGTAATGACTTTCAAACATACTGTCTTTCTGACTTGATTCTCTGCCGTAGCCTGCTCTTATAATGACAGCTTTTATACCGTCGCTTTTCATTTTGTTAAAATTAATGCCTTGCTGAAATTCTGAAATATCAACACAGCTTACTTTTGCCATAAAATCATCCTTTCAAATTGATAAAGCTTACTTTAGTATAATATTAAAAATAATACCAAAAGTTAAACTTTTCATTTACAGTGCTTAAAGTGCTAAAATTGCAGAAATTAGGCTAATTTTATTGTAAAAAATTTTATTTTGTGCTAATATTACCTTATAAAATGAAATCGGAGGTATTATGGATGGAATTATCAAAAGTAACGGAAACTCGCAGAAGCGTAAGAGAATACATAAATAAACCTGTCGAAACAGAAAAGTTAAGAGAAATGATTGCGGCGGCTCAACTTGCACCGTCATGGAAAAACTCGCAGGTATCACGCTACTATGTGGTAACAGGCGAAAAACTTGCAGATGTTAAGAATGCATTGTCGCCTTACAATCAGAAAAATGTTGCAGACGCTCCCGCACTTATTGTTACCGCAATTGTGCTTAATCGTTCCGGATACGAAAAGGACGGTACACCGACAAACGAACTCGGCAACGGTTGGGGATTTTATGACTGCGGTTTGCAGAGTATGAACCTTTTGCTCAAGGCTACCGAGCTTGGACTTTCAACCCTTGTAATGGGAATAAGAGATAACGAAAAGATAAAGAAAATTTTAGGTATTCCCGAAACCGAGGCGGTAGTAAGCGTAATCGGAGTAGGCTACAGCAATGCAGAGCCTGCAATGCCAAAGCGTAAGGCTATTGACGATATTGCAAAGTTCTTTTAATTTAATATAGCAAAGCGTAAAGTAAAAACCTGTACAGCAGTTGCCGTACAGGTTTTTTTGTTATTGTTTTACAGTTTTAAATAAATTTAACTGCTGTGCCGTAAGCAAGCACTTCGGCAGCCTGCTGCATAACAGAAGCTGAGTGGCAATATCTCTCGCCTTGTTCATCATTTCAGTGTATGATTTAAGCTCGCCGCCAACCATAGTCTTAAAGCTCTGTCCCATATCGCTGAACATATGCTTAGACTGAATTGTGTTGCCTTGCACAAGACCGAGTGTGGCAAGGTTTCTGCCTGAAATTGTTTCTGTAGTGGTAAGTACCATAATTTTTCTCCTCAATTAAATATTTATTTCTTCAAGGTCGCTTTCACTAACCTTGCGAAGTTCTTTTTTGCTTAAAATATCGTAAATTACAGGAACAATATAAAGAGTCATAATTGTTGCGTACAGCAAACCGCCGATACATACAATAGCGATAGGCTGCATAATCTCTGAACCTGTGCCTATACCGAGCGCCATTGTTGAAAGTCCGAGAACGGTTGTGATTGCCGTAATAAGGATAGGCCTCATTCTTGTTTTGCCTGCCTCTACAATTGCCTCTCGTCTTTCTTTGCCCTCAAGTCTTAGGTTGTTGATGTAGTCAACAAGTACGATACCGTTGTTTACGATAATACCGCAGAGCATTACAAAACCGAGCAATGCCACAACGCTGACATCAAAACCTGTAATAAGCAATCCGAGGAATCCTCCCGTAAATGCAAGAGGAATTGTAAACATAATGATAAACGGTGACTTAAGGCTCTGGAATTGAGCAACCATAATAAGGTAAATAAGAATTACGCCTAAAAGCATCATAAGCAGCATTTGATTTACAGCTTCCATTGTGCTCTCGTTTGAACCCGAGTATTCAATACTGCAGCCGTCGGGAAGTTTATAATCATCAAATAAAGCTTTTGCCTTGTTTGAAACATCGGTGTTTGTATAACCGTCTTTTAAAGTACCGCTGACTTTAATATAACGCTTTTGGTCACTTCTTGTGATTGAATTCATTGATTCGGAATCTGAAATCTCGGCAACTTCGGAGAGTTTTGTGGTCTTTTCGTTGCCTTCTTTGTCTGTATAAGTGAGTTTAATATCCTTGATATTGTTCTTTGTAACATCACTGTTTTCGTCTTTGATTACAACCACATCAAGGTCTTTGCCGCTGTTTGTAAGGGTAGAAGATGTGGTTTCCGAGGTGATTGCGGCGGCAATCTGCTGATATACCTGTGCAACCGTAAGTGACTTTTTGGCAGCCTTTGTTTTATCGACAGTTACCTTGATTTCGCCCGAAGTAGCGCCGATACCGTTATCGGTTTCGTCAATACCGTCAACCGCAGCAAGTTTTTCCGCCATATCTTTTGCGGTATTCTGCAAAGTTTTGAGGTCGTCGCCGTAAAGTTTGATTGATACACCGTCATCACCGAGCATAGCTGACATTGAGCTTGAAGAAGAGCTGCCGCTTACAACCACATCTCCGTCAATACTTTGAAGTTCTGCTTCAATTTCTTTGCTGATACTTTCGCTGTTCTTTACTTTGTCGTCTTTGAATACTGCATATGCCATAACAGAACCTTTGTCTGCATCGGAAGACGATACAGAGCCTGTAAGACCCATAAGGCTTGTTGTTGAACCTGTCATAACACCAACAGTTTCAAATTCGTCATACTCAGAAAGAGTGTCGAGTAGGTCTTGTGCGGCGTCAATGGTATCATCCATAGTAGCCGAGTCGTCAAGGCTGACTGTTACGGAAAGCTCCGTGCTTGCCATATTCGGCATAAAACTGAAGCCTCTTGCCACAGCACCGAACATACTGCCAAAGAGAAGTACAACTGCAGCGATAAGTGCGATTGCTCTGTGCTTTAATACAAAACGAATAGATTTTTCGTAGCCGCCGAGCATTTTATCAAACATTCCGTGCTTAACAGGTTTAACCTTTCTTAGCATACGCTGACCCATAGCAGGCACAAGCGTAAGGGCAACAATAAGGCTTGCAAGCAGGGAATAGGTGATAGTAAGCGCCATATCCATAAATATCTGACGGGTAAGACCCTCTATGAATACGATAGGGAAGAATACGCAAATTGTTGTAAGTGTAGACGATGCAATTGCGCCCGCAACCTGTTTAGCACCGTTTAAAGCGGCTTTTACAGGCGGCACACCCAAATTGCGCAGTCGGTATATATTTTCAATTACTACAACCGAGTTGTCAACAAGCATACCTACGCCGATTGCAAGTCCCGACAGCGAAATCATATTGAGAGTAACACCGCTGAAATACATCAGCACAAGTGCAAAAATAACGCTGATAGGAATTGAAAGCGCAACAATGATGGTTGGTTTAATATCTCTTAAGAAAAGGTACAGAATTATAATTGCAAGTACAGCACCCATAAGAAGATTCTGTAAAACGCTGTTTATAATAATATCTATGTAGTCGCCCTGGTCCATAAGGGTGGTAAAGTGCAGACCTTCGTTTTCCTGTGTAAGAGAGTTGAGCTTTTTGGCTATATTTTCGGAAACAGTAGCGGTTGCGGCATCACTCTGCTTTGAAAAACTGAATACAACGCCGGAGTTCCCGTTAATCTTTGTGAATACCTCGTCCGAATCGTCAGCTATAAATACATCTGCAACATCGTTTAGTTTTACAACGCCGATACCGTCAATTCCCGTGTCAAAAAGAGCAAGCGACTGCATTTCTTTATCGCCGTCTATTTTGTCGCCGACACGCACAAGATATTTAATATTTTCGTCATCACTTACATATCCTGCCGGCATTGAGAAATTTTGTGCCGTAAGAATATTTGAAACATTGCTTATTGTAACAGTGTTTGTCATATCGGCGGCTTTTTTGGCTTTATCTTTTTGGTCGGAGAGTTCATCACTTGCGGATTTTAATTCTTCTTGAGCGGAATTAAGCTGGGTTAATGCACTGTTTACTTCACTTTGCTTTGTGTTTAGCGCAGAAAGTCCGCCCGAAAGCTGATATGCCGCAAGAGATTGCTGTTTTTCTATCTCTGAAAGTGCCTGATTTACAGATACGGTATTGTTGTCAAGACCTTTTACAGCGGCTGCAATTTGTGTAATACCGCCGTCTACTTGAGATATTTTATCCGCAATTTCCGCTATTGTATCATCAAGTTTTTCCTCTGTGGTGTCAAGTCCTTTTAATGCCTCAACTGTTTGAGTTATTGCTTTATCTACATTTGTAAGAGCATTTTTTGCATTATTAAGTCTTTCTTCAAGCTCTTCTTTCGGAAAACCGTATTTATCAAGTTCTTCATCTATTTTAGCAAGGATTGCTCTTACCTGTGCAAGCTGTTCGTCTGTAAGATCGGGGTTTGCAAGTTTGCTAAGCGCATCTTTGTAGTCGTTGTATATTTTTTCAAAAGCTTCTATCTGTTGTGTAAGCTGTGCTTTTTTGTCCTGCAAACTGTCAAGCTTTTCTTTTATCTGTGTTAATGTTTGGTAGGCGATTGTCAAAGTTTGCTTGGTTGCAGTAAGCGACTGCTGTTGGTCAAGCAACTGCATTTTTGCATTCAAAATTTCAGTGTAACCGCTTTGTGCCTTACCTTGGGCGTCAGCAAGCTGTTTTGCAACTTCTTCCTGTTGAGAATTTAAGTCGTTTATTGACTGCTCAATGGTATCACTGCCTTGCTCCGCTTTAGAAATATTGTCCTGCAATTCTTTCTTTGCATCGGAAATTTTCTTTTCCGCATCGCCGAATTTGTCATTGAGAGCGTCATTGATTTTTGCGTTGAGAGCGTCAATCTTGGTTTGCGAAATAATAACATTTTCCTTTTGAGTTACAATACCTTTTGTAGATACAGAGGCTACACCGTCAATTCCTTCAAGCTGATTTTTCAGTTCGTTGTTTACATAGTCGGAAATTTGCACTGTATCGTAACCGTCGTAATCAACCGCAACCATAGCTACAGGCATCATATTAGGGTTAATTTTCATAAGGTACGGACTGCCTACACCGTCAGGCCATGCATCTTTAATAGTGTCAAGATTGCCTCTCATATCAACGGTAGCGGTGTCCATATTTGTACCGTCCTCAAACTCAAGTGTCAACATTGAATAGTTGTCAGATGAGGTGGAGGTTATGGTTTTTACGCCGTCAATGGTTGAGAGTGACTGTTCAAGCGGTTTTGTTACCACCGATTCAACTGTTTCAGGAGTTTGTCCCGGATAGGTTGTAAGAATTATTGCATACGGAAAATCCATATTAGGCAGTAAGTCAGGCGTCATTTTAAATACCGACACTATACCCAATACAATTACCACAATAACCGCCACAAAAATTGTCATCGGCTTTTTTACACTTAGTTTTGGCAGCATATCATTCCTCTTTCATTGATTATTTCGATTATTTCCATAAAATTACTGTATAATAAATTATTTATTACCTAATATCACTTGACTGCGCCTTGTTTGATTATATCAATTTTTTTGATAAGGCGTTCACGCACTTCTTCACGGTCACTGCCTGCGACAAAAACATCGAAAATTGCATTTTTAAGCACTTGTGTAAGAATTTCTATGAGGCATTTAACGCTTTCGTTATCCTGAAATTTCAGATTTTGTCTGTCAACCATAAGATATATTTCGTTGTTTGAAAGCGCAATGTTAAAACGGTTTTTAAGATATTCGCTTACAAGGTCATCGTTTGCTTTAAAGCTGTCAACAAGATTTCTCATAATTTTCATTGTTTGCTTTTGACTGCTGTAATCGCCGAAATAATCAAACATTTTAATGTACATAACAAAAAGGTCGCCGCATGAAAGTTTTAAAATTTCTTTGGCTTTGTTGCTTGATTCTTCAAACATAGTTTTAGTGATGATTTCTATCAAATCTACCTTGTCGTCAAAATACTGATAAAAACTGCCTCGGGAAATTTCAGCGGTCTTTATAATTCTGTTTATAGAAACCTTTTCGTTAGGCCGTTCCATAAATTCTTTTATGACAGCGTCGGTAATACGCTTTCTTTTTTCGTACGGAAGATTGTAAAATGTTTTTTTAATCATACCTATTACCTCCTGATATGACAGGTTATCATATTTGCTATAATTTTAGCATTATATAAATCCTTAGTCAATAAAGGTAACACAAATGTTATGTGAAGTTTTTGTGTACAAACTACTTAATAATGTCAGCACATTTTCCTTTTGTGAATTCAATTAAAGTTTGGGGGTCAAGGTCAATCTGATAACCGATTTTTCCCGCACTTACAATAATGTTCGGATTGTTAAGGCAGCTTTCGTGGAAAACGGTAGGGTATTGCTTTTTCATTCCGATAGGTGAGCAGCCTCCTCGAATGTAGCCTGTTATTTTTAAAATATCTTTTACATGAATCATCTCAACGGATTTTTCACCAACTGATTTTGCGGCTTTTTTAAGGTCGAGTTCCTCCGCAACGGGAACAACAAATACAAAGTAGCTGCCGCTTACGCCTTTTGTGACAAGCGTTTTGAATACACATTCGGGATTTTGCCCCAAAAGTTTGGCAACGCTTATGCCGTCAACAGCGTCTTTTCCGTGCGGATATTCGTGTGCTGCATAATCTATTTTTGCTTTTTCGAGAATACGCATTACATTAGTTTTAAATTCTGACATAACAGCCTCCAAATTACAAATATATAATAATGATTATAATGTTTAATAATATACACATATAATTTTATTGTGGAAATTTGTGTATGTCAAGTATTGTTATAAATTAGACATAAAACTGTGTTTTTGCTCAAAATTTTAAAAATATTGATAGATATATATTGACTTAATTACTGCAATAAAGTACAATAGATTAAAAATAAATTGTATATTTTTCGTTTTTTCGCATTTATTGGGTATGTTTAATTGATAATTGCCACAGCACAAGGCTTTGGTTTAAAGAATTTTGCGGTATATATAAAGAAAATTACGGAAGGATGATTGGCAATGCTGACTAAAAGCGAAGAAGAGATTATGAATTTATTATGGGAGGTGGGCGAGCCTCTGGCAAGTTCTGAGATTGTAAGCAAATCTGTAAACAGAACATGGCGCAAAAGTTACATTAACCTTTTAATCAATTCATTGCTTAACAAGCAAATGATTGAGGTTGTGGGTGTAAAACAGATGACAAAGAATTATGCCCGCACTTTTCAGCCTACAATGTCAAAGTACGCTTATTCCGTAAAGAGGATTTTTTCTCAAAAAGGTTTTAAAGAAGAGAATATTCCCGACCTTTTTGCCGAGATAATCGCAAATACGGAAAATCCTCAAATTCTTGAAAAAATGCAAAGTCAGCTTGACGAAAGAAAGCGAGAACTTGCATCGGATAAGAATAACCGTGACAGTTACAGCGCATAATTAAAAAGTAAAATTTATTATTACAATTGCCGCCTCAGAGCGGCTTTTGTATTATAGATTTATAGATTATCGGGTATAAAAATTACAGCCATCAAACTTATTTTAGTCTGACGGCTGTATGCTTCGAGTTTAAAGTCTGACAGGAATATTTTTTTCGTTAAGATATTTTTTTAATGTGGGAATCGGAATTTCGCCGAAATGGAAAAGAGAGGCTGCGAGGACTGCGTCTGCTTTGCCCTCTGTGAATGCGTCATAGAAATGCTCAAGAGCGCCTGCGCCGCCGCTGGCGATTACGGGAATTGAAACTTTTTCCGAGATTGCTCTTGTAAGTGCGATGTCATAGCCTTTTTTCTGTCCGTCCTCGTCCATACTTGTAAGCAGAATTTCGCCTGCGCCGAGCTGTTCACATTTTACAGCCCATTCAACCGCATCAAGGCCTACAGGAGTTCTTCCGCCATTCACATAAACTTCCCAACCGTTTTCTTTTCGCTTTGCGTCAATGGCGGCAACTACGCACTGACTGCCGAATTTATAAGCCGCCTCGCTGATAAGTTCAGGTCGATGAACGGCAGCGGAATTAACGGAAACTTTGTCTGCGCCTGCTCTTAAAAGTAAATTGAAATCGTCAACACTTCTTATACCGCCGCCTACGGTGAACGGAATGAAAATTGAATTTGCTACTTTTTCAACCATATCAATTGTAATATTTCTTGAATCGCTTGATGCTGTAATGTCGAGAAAAACAAGCTCGTCTGCGCCTTCTTTATCGTATTGCTTTGCACATTCCACGGGGTCGCCCGCATCTACAAGATTAACAAAGCTCATACCTTTTACAACTCTGCCGTTTTTTACATCAAGGCAGGGGATAATTCTTTTTGCATACATATCTTTTCTCCTTACTTTCCGTTTACCATATCGGCAAAGTTTTTAAGAATTTTTAATCCGACTTCACCGCTTTTTTCGGGGTGGAATTGCGTTGCGGAAACATTTTCCCATTCGATTGCCGCATCAATTTGAACTCCGTAGTTTGTCCTTGCGGCAACAATTTCAGGGTTCTTTGCCGTTAAAAAGTATGAGTGAACAAAATATACATAGGCATTGTCTTCTATACCTTTAAAAATGCCGTCCTTTTTTACAATATCAAGACTGTTCCAACCTATATGCGGTATCTTTAAGCCTGTATCGGCAGGAATTTTTGTTATGCTGCCGTCAAAAACAGATAAGCCTTTTTTATTAGGGCTTTCTTCGCTTTCGGGAAAAAGCAACTGCAATCCAAGGCAAATACCTAAGAAATGCTTTTTTGTCTTTATAAAATCAAGTACGGTGTCTTTAATGCCGTAGCTTTCCATGGTGTCCATTGTATCTCCGAATGAGCCTACGCCCGGCAAAACGGCACCGTCTGCCTTTAAAATCATATCTTTATCTCTTGTAACAACACAGTCACAGCCGATATATTTCAAAGCCTTGTTTACGCTCTGAATATTTCCTGCGCCGTAGTCAATTATAGCAATCATAATCTGTCCTCCCGATTACATTTCAGCATAGTAGTATATTAGCATATTTGCTCGTTTTTTGCAAGAAAAACAGTGCGATAATTCATTATTTCAAAAAATAAAAAATTAACCTGTTTTTCGGTTGAATTAAAATAACTTGTGTGTTACAATTAAATATGTATGTAAAATTAAGAAAAATCCTGCGTTTGCAGGTTGCTCATAATTACAGAATTTTTAAAAGAAGGTTATTTGATGATCACTCATTTATTGACAAGAATAGATTTGAGTATGCACTCGCTTTCAAAAGGTCAAAAGCGAATTGCACTTTATATAGAGGAGCATTATGACAAAGCGGCTTTTATGACTGCCTCAAAGCTCGGCGAAACCGTTGGCGTTTCGGAAAGTACGGTTGTAAGATTTGCCACAGAGCTTGGTTATGACGGCTACCCAAAGCTCCAAAAGGCAATGCAGGAGATGATAAGGGATAAGCTCACTTCTGTTCAGCGAATTGAGGTTACTTCAAGCAGAATCGGCAATGACGATGTTTTAAACAGCGTGCTGAATCAGGATATTGATAAAATCCGCAGAACCATTGAAGAAACCTCGCACGAGGATTTTGAAAGGGCTGTAGACAAAATCTGCAATGCCGACAGAATCTATATTTTCGGTGTTCGTTCAACTGCCGCAATCGCAAGTTTTCTCGGCTACTATTTTGAACTTATTTTCGATAATGTAAGAGTAATCGACTCTACAAGCCATACAACAACATATGAGAGAATTTTCAGAATGACCGACAAAGATGTTATGATAGGAATTTCATTCCCACGATACAGCACAATGGCTGTTGACGCTATGAACTATGCCCGTTCGCAGGGTGCGCACGCTATAGCAATTACCGACAGTATGGTGTCGCCGCTTGTTAAATCGGCAGACTCCGTACTTATTGCAAGAAGCGATATGGCGTCAATAGTCGATTCGCTTGTAGCCCCGTTAAGCCTTATAAATGCGCTTATTGTTGCGACTGTTCTTAAAAAGAAAGACGAAGTATCCGAAAACTTCCGCAGACTTGAAACCGTATGGAACAGAGAGGGAGTTTACGCAAGCGGAGAGAAGAACGAGGAAGAAAAGACGGAAGCGGGAAAGAAGAATGGAAAGTAAAAAGGTAGTTGTGGTCGGCGCAGGTGCGGCGGGTCTTATGGCTGCATCGGCAGCGGCAATGTACGGCGCAAGCGTAACATTAATAGAAAAAAACAAGCGTGTCGGCAGAAAAATTATGATTACGGGCAAAGGCAGATGTAATGTTTGCAATAACTGCGATGTCGAAACTTTTATAAGAAATGTTCCTACAAACGGAAAATTTCTTTATTCGGCAATCAACAAATTAACTCCCGAAGACACTGTTGCGTTCTTTGAGGGACTTGGACTTTCTCTTAAAACAGAGCGTGGCAACAGGGTTTTCCCGCAGTCCGACAAAGCTGTTGATGTGGTTGATACATTGTATAACTATGTAAAAAACTGCGGCTGTAAAATTGTGGAAGACACCGCCGAAGAACTTTTGCTTGAAAACGGTGAGGCAGTCGGAGTTAAGTGTAAGAACAAAACATATTATGCGGACAGTGTGATTATATGCTGCGGCGGTAAAAGCTATCCTCTCACAGGTTCTACAGGTGACGGATACACTCTCGCAAAGCAGGCGGGACATACAATAGTACCGCTAAAACCGTCGCTTGTTCCGCTCGAAAGCAAAAATCTCGACTGTAAATCAATGCAGGGACTTGCGCTTAAAAATGTGGGTCTTAAGATTGTTGATACACAGAGCGGTAAAACGGTTTATGATGATTTCGGAGAAATGCTGTTTACTCATTTCGGTATGAGCGGTCCTATGGTACTCTCCGCAAGCTCACATATCCGTGATATTTCGGACGGCAGATACAATGCCGTAATTGACATAAAACCTGCACTTTCTTATGAGCAGCTTGAAAAACGCTTACAGCGTGATTTTGACGAAAATCATAATAAAGATGTTTCTAATTCATTTACTAAGCTGCTGCCTAAAAAACTTGTTGTACCTGTTTTAAAGCGTTGGGGTATACCTTTTGATAAAAAATGCAATTCTGTTACTAAGGAAGAACGCAGAACTCTTTGCGAACTTTTAAAGGCTTTTACCGTAGAAATCAGCGGTTTTCGTCCTATTGAAGAGGCAATTATTACTTCGGGCGGCGTAAAAACCACTGAAATTAATCCGAAAACTATGGAAAGCCGACTTGTAAAAGGACTTTACTTTGCAGGCGAAGTAATAGATTGCGATGCCTATACGGGCGGCTTTAACTTACAGATAGCATGGAGTACAGGTAATCTTGCAGGCGAAAGCGCCGCTTATTAAGAAAGGAAGAATAAAATGTCTGTTGCAATAGCACTTGACGGCCCTGCAGGTGCAGGTAAATCCACTATAGCCAAAAGAGCAGCGAAAGCTCTTGATTATATATATATTGACACGGGCGCTCTTTACCGCACAATCGGTCTTAGCGCAATGAGAAGAAATATTGAGCCTGTCGAATCAAAAGAAGTGAGTGATATGCTTTCGGAAATTAAGGTTGAAATTGCCTTTAACGATAAAATGGAGCAGATAGTTTTGCTTGACGGCGAAGATGTTTCTTCACTTATCAGAACTCCCGAAGTATCTATGATAGCGTCAAAAATTTCCGCAATTCCCGAAGTAAGAGCATATTTGCTTGATTTGCAGAGAGATATGGCAAAGAAAAATAATGTGATTATGGACGGCAGAGATATCGGTACGGTTGTTCTTCCCGATGCCAAGGTGAAAATTTTTCTTACCGCATCTCCCGAGGCAAGAGCCGAAAGGCGATACAAAGAACTTTTGGAAAAGGGAATGACTGTAAGTTACAACGATGTTCTTAAAGATGTAAACGAGCGTGATTACAATGACTCTCACCGCAAAACCGCTCCGCTCAAACCTGCCGAGGGCTGTGTGATTGTAGATACTACAGAACTTGATTTTGAACAGTCGGTAGATAAAATAATTTCCGTTATAAAGGAGAATGTTTAATGGGACAGTCTAAGGTGCTTTACAGAGTCGGTCAGGCGGTTTGCCGTCCGATTATGAAAGTGTTTTACAGATATAAATTTATAAATAACAACTCTATTCCGCATGAGGGAGCATATATAATTGCAAGCAATCATATGTCGTTTTCCGATCCCGTACTTTTAGGTCTCGGTCAAAGGCGCAGACTTTTCTTTATGGCAAAACAGGAACTTTTTAAAAACAAGTTTTTTGCAGGATTAATCCGTGCACTCGGTGCGTTTCCCGTTGAGCGTGGCGCAGGTGACGGCAAAGCTATAAAAACAGGTGAAGACCTCATAAAAGAGGGCAATGTAATGACTATCTTTATTGAGGGAGGCAGAACAAAGACAGGCGAATTTATGCGTCCGAGAAGCGGCTGCGCACTTGTTGCTCAACAAATGCAGGTGCCGGTTATTCCTGCGTGCATCACAATTACGGGTAACCCGAAGTACCGCTTTGCAAAGAGAGTAATTCATTTCGGTGATCCGCTTACTCCGCAGCAGCTCGGACTTACACCCGACGGCGACAGACGACAGCTTAAAAATGCCACAAATATGATTATGGACGAAATCAAGAAGATGAGAGAGCAAGACAGAAAATGAGCATAACCGTTGCAAAATCTGCCGGCTTTTGCTTTGGCGTAAACAGAGCAATAAATATTGTGAACAGTTTGCTTGACAAGAATGTAAAAGTATCTACTCTCGGACCTATCATTCATAATATGGAAGTCGTAAACGAGCTTGAAAGCCGTGGCTGTAAAGCGGTTGATAATATTGACGAGGTAGAAAAAGACGCTACTCTTGTTATCCGTTCTCACGGTGTTCCAAAATATGTTATTGACAAATTAGATGAAAATGGTGTAAAATATGAAGATGCAACATGTCCTTTTGTTAAGAAGATACACAATATAGTGGCAAATCCCGACAACAAGGACGGCATAGTTTTAATCGCAGGCAACAGCGTTCACCCCGAGGTTGAGGGCATTATAGGTCATTGTAGCACCGAATGTCACACCTTTAAAAACAGTGAAGAAATTGACGAGATTTACAATATTGTTCTAAAAAAGAATAATAAACAGGTTTTTGTTGTCGCACAGACCACATTTGACACAAAAGAATGGAAAAAGTGTGTAAAAAAGATTAAAAAACTATGTACAAATGCAAAAATATTTGATACAATATGTAATGCAACGTCAGTTAGACAGACCGAAGCTGACTTACTTGCGGCTCAATCCGATTTTATGGTAGTAATAGGCGACAGGCACAGCTCAAACACGGGCAAGCTTTTTGATATATGCAAAAGGCAGTGCGATAACACAGTTCTTATTGAAACAGCGGATGAGCTTGATGCTTTACAAGTCAGCGTTGCTGAAAAAATTGGCGTTACTGCCGGTGCATCTACTCCGGCAAGGATAATAAAGGAGGTACTGGATACAATGAGTGAAATTAAATCCGGTGTAACAAATGGTGAAGAATCTTTTGAGGCATTGCTTGAGGAATCCCTCAAAAACTTAAATACAAATGAGAGGGTAATGGGTACAGTGCTCAGCATTGCGCCTAACGAGGTTCAGGTTGATGTCGGCAGAAAGCAGACAGGCTTTATTCCTGCCAGTGAGCTTTCTAACGATCCTAACGCTAAGCCGGAGGATATCGTAAAGGTTGGCGACAAGATCGAGCTTCTTATTATGAAGACAAATGATCAGGAAGGCACAATTATGCTTTCTAAGCGCAGAGTAGACGCAGCTAAGGGCTGGGAAATTCTTGAGTCTAAGGTTGACTCACAGGAAGTTCTTACAGGTAAGGTTACAGAGGCTGTTAAGGGCGGTGTAATCGTTATCTACAACGATGTAAGAGTATTTATTCCTGCTTCGCAGGCAACTGCTACTCGTGACGAGAGCCTTGAGGATCTCGTAGGTAAAGAAGTACAGTTCAGACTTATTGAGGTTTCACAGCGTGGCAGAAGAAAGAGAGCTATCGGCTCAATCAGAAGCGTACTTAAGGAGCAGAGAGCTGCTCAGCGTGAGGAGTTCTGGAAGAACTGCGAAATTGGTAAGAAGTACACAGGTGTTGTTAAGTCACTTACAAGCTACGGTGCATTTGTTGACCTTGGCGGTGTATTTGGTATGATCCACATTTCAGAGCTTTCTTGGACACACATTAAGCACCCAAGTGAGGTTGTAAATGTTGGCGATACTGTAGAAGTATATGTAAAGGACATCAACGAGGAAACAAAGAAGATTTCTCTCGGCTTTAAGAACGCTGACGAGAATCCATGGGAGATCCTCAAGAACCAGTATCCGGTGGGCACAGTTGTTAAGGCTACAATCGTTGGTCTTACATCATTTGGTGCTTTTGCAAACATCATCCCGGGTATTGACGGTCTTATCCACATTTCTCAGATTGCTAACAAGAGAATTGAAAAGCCCGCTGATGTACTTTCAGTTGGCGAAACAGTAGAAGCTAAGATTACTGCTATTGACTTTGACAAGAAGCGTGTAAGCCTTTCAATGCGTGCACTTCTTCCGGAGGACGAGCAGGCTCCTGCTGAGGCTACTGAAGAGGTTGCTGAATAATTTGTTATTAAACAGGGCATTCCATTATAGGGATGCCCTTTTGTTCTATTTTATATAATAAACCGCAAAAGGAGCGATAAAAAATGACTCCAAAAGAAGAATTTATTGAGATTTATACAAAGTACATAACACGCAACGGTGCAGAAGAATTACTTGAATGGCTCAAGCGCACAGACTTTTTTACTGCTCCTGCAAGTACGAAATATCATTGTGCCTGCGAGGGCGGACTTGTAATGCACTCTGTCAGCGTGTTTAATACAATGATGGAAAAGCATTATGACGAAGAAACCGATAATATTGAAAGTTTTGCGATATGCGGACTTCTGCACGATTTATGCAAGGCGCAGTTTTACAAGGTTTCGTCAAGAAATGTAAAAAACGAGCAGACAGGCGTATGGGAAAAAGTGCCTTATTATGCAATTGACGACCAATTCCCGTACGGTCACGGCGAAAAATCGGTTTTTCTTATTGAGCGTAAAATGCACTTAAAGATTGATGAGGCAATGGCAATCCGTTGGCATATGGGAGAGTTTGGTGATAAAAACAGCAATTCAATTTCTCTTGCATACGAGCGTTATCCGCTTGCCGTAAAGCTCCACCTTGCAGACCTTGAATCAACATATTTGAAAGAAAAGGGCACTTCGGCAGTAAACAAGTAATTTTCATTTTTGCTTTATTTTTGGCATATAACACCGCTTGTTTTATGAAATGTTAAATAAGGATGATTTTATGGATATAATTTTGGCAGAACAAAGAATAAAAGAGCTTACAAAGACGATTGAGTATCACAATAATCGTTATTATAATCTCGATAATCCCGAAATTTCCGATTACGATTATGATATGCTTTTGCGTGAGCTTGAAAACCTTGAAAACGATTTTCCTACACTCAAGTCACCGCTTTCGCCGACAAATAAAGTAGGCGGCGAGCGTGGAGAAAAATTCTCTCCCGTAACTCATGCAGTGCCGATGGAAAGTTTGCACGACAGCTTTTCTCACTCGGAATTGCTTGATTTTGACAGAAGAGTGCGTGAGGTTGCTCCGAATGTAAAATATGTTGTTGAGCCAAAATTTGACGGTCTTTCCGTATCTTGCGAGTATCGCAACGGTGTATTTGTTCGAGGTTCGACAAGGGGTGACGGAACAGTCGGTGAAGATGTTACGGATAATCTTATGACAATACGCTCACTCCCGAAAAAGATTGAAAATGCGCCTGCATTTTTAGAGGTGCGTGGCGAAGTTTATATGTCTTTTGACAGCTTTAACGAACTTGTCAAGGAACAGGAAGATAACGAAGAAAAGCCGTTTAAAAATCCGAGAAATGCCGCCGCAGGCTCATTAAGACAAAAAAATTCTAAGATTACCGCAAAGCGCAAACTTGATATTTTTGTATTTAATATCCAACAAATCGAGGGCGTTGAAATTACAAGTCATCATCAGGGTTTGGATTACCTTACCGAGCTTGGATTTCCGACTGCGTTTTATAATATTTTCGAGGATATGCAAGAGGCTGTTGAAGAAATTGAGCGTATAGGAAATATGCGAGGTACATTTGATTATGCGATTGACGGTGCGGTTGTAAAGGTTGATGATTTTGCAACAAGAGAATTATTGGGCAGTACCGCAAAATATCCGAAATGGGCAGAGGCTTACAAGTATCCGCCCGAAGAAAAGGCGACAAAATTGCTTGAAGTTGAAATAAATGTAGGCAGAACAGGCGTGCTTACTCCTGTCGGAATTTTTGAACCTGTATTTCTTGCAGGTACTACAGTAAGCCGTGCAACGCTCCACAACAAAGATTTTATAGATGAAAAAGGTATTTGCGTAGGTGATACGGTAATTATCCGTAAAGCCGGAGAGATTATTCCGGAGGTTCTTTCTGTAAAAGAACACGGCGAAAATGCGGTGCCTTTTGAGTTTCCGAAACTTTGTCCGTCCTGTCACACTCCTGTTGTGCGTGACGAAAATGAGGCTGCTATTCGCTGTACAAACACCGATTGCCCCGCCCAGCTTATGCGCCATCTTATCCATTTTGTAGGCAGAGATGCTATGGATATTGACGGCCTCGGACCTGCTGTGCTTGAACAGCTTGTGAATGAGGGACTGATAAAATCTCCTGCCGACCTTTACAGATTAACGGTTGACAGCATAACCGCCCTTGACCGAAAAGCCGAAAAATCTGCGCAAAATCTTATTAATTCAATTGAAAAATCAAAACACAATGAATTATATCGCCTTGTTTTTGCACTCGGCATCAGAAATATAGGTCTTAAAGCCGCAAAACTTTTATGCGAAAATTTTGCGAATATTGATGACCTTATGAATGCAAAAACAGAGGATATTTCCGCAATAGAGGGCTTTGGCCTGATTATGGCGGAAAGCGTAGTGAATTATTTTTCTGCCGAAAGCACAAAAAATCTGATTGACGAACTGAAAGAACTCGGACTTGAAATGAAACCGTCCGAACAGAAGAAAAAGGGCGGAATTTTTGAGGGCAAAACCTTTGTTCTTACAGGTACTCTGCCGACTATGAAAAGAAGTGAGGCAGGCAAACTGATTGAGCAGAACGGCGGAAAAACAAGTTCTTCCGTATCTAAAAAAACCGACTATGTGCTTGCGGGCGAAGACGCCGGAAGTAAACTGACAAAAGCACAGCAACTCGGTATTACGATTATTTCGGAAGAAGAATTATTAAATATGCTTGCTGAATGAATTTAATAAGAAATGCGCTAAACCTAAAAATAAATTAACTATAGCTATTATCACGGGGACTGCACTGTCCGCAAAATATATGACTATAACACAAAGGACTATCTTACATAAGTAGGATAGTTCTTTGTTTTTACTTACAATCTATCATTCAAAAAAATATTTAAACCTTGTTCTTTTTATGTGCCTGTCTGCATACATATTAACAAAGCCAAGGAAAGGACGATAAAAATGACAAGTCTTAATAATGAGGGCAGGTTTGTACTTGCCATACGCTCGCTAAGTCAGAATATTTATCAGAGAATTTTACCGCTGTCGCAAAAATTCTGCGATACTGCGCAGGAAATACGATTGCGTGTAAACAGACCTGTAGCGGTTGTTTGCCCGGAGACTACATATTTTCTTACGGAAAAGGGCGGGCTTACCAACACTATACTTGACGGCTCAATGCTCACAGTCAGCCGTGGCGACCTTACGGATACTTTTCACAACATTTGCAATTACTCGGTATATTCAAAACAAAGTGAAATTATAAACGGCTTTGTTTCAATGCACGGCGGTCACAGAGCGGGTATCTGCGGTACGGCAATTTGTGAGGGTGACAAGGTAATAAATATCCGTGATATTTCGTCAATTAACATCAGAATTGCAAGAGAGCATAAAGAGTGTTCAAGAGCTGTTATTGACACTCTTAATCCCGACTTCGGCGGCGTGCTTATTTGCGGTGCGCCATGCACGGGCAAAACCACGCTCTTAAGGGATATGGCAAGAATACTCTCGACCGAATACGGCAAGAGAATTTCTTTGATTGACGAAAGGGGAGAACTTGCGGGCACTTCCTCGGGTATCCTGCAAAATGACATCGGACTTTGTGATGTGTTTGACCTTTACGATAAGCCGAGCGGAATTATTCAGGCTATACGCAGTATGTCGCCCGATATTATTGTTTGCGACGAAATCGGTACGCAGAGAGATATTGACGCTGTGGAATATTCCGTGAATTCGGGTGTATCTTTTATTTCTACCTTGCATTGTTCAAGCGTTGACGAACTTAGAAGAAAAGATAATGTCCGTAAACTCGTTTCCTGCGGCGGCTTTAAAACCCTTGTTTTCCTTGATAACAGAGCGTCTGCCGGCAGAGTGAGCAAGATTATGAGAGTCGGTGATGTATTTGGTAATTAAAATTATCGGCTGTATCTTGCTTGTGAGCGCAACAACTCTTATGGGATTTAAAAAAGCCCAACGACTGTACAAACGCAGAGATTTTATAAATGACTTTTTGGTTTTCCTTGATACTCTTGCGACAAATATTCGCTACAGTACAGATGAACTTTCGATTATTCTTTCCAAAAGCGAAGACAGATTCGGAAAAGCAATATACGGTGCGTACGAAAAATACGACGGTACATTTTTTAAAAAATGGAAAAATGCGGTGGCGGATATTTCCGACGGTTACGCTTTAAAGCACGAGGATAAACAGCTTTTATGCTCATTCGGAGAAAAACTCGGCATAACCGATGTAGAGGGACAGCTCAAACATATTGAGCTTTACAAAGGGCTTGCGAACGCTCATCTTGATGACAGTAAAAATGAAATAAAACAAAAATCACGGCTTTACAAAACTATGGGATTTTTTGTCGGCACGGCAGCCGCACTTGTTATAATCTGAAAGGATAGCTATGGATGTTGAACTGATTTTTAAAATAGCTGCAATCGGTATAATTGTAGCCGTGTTGTGTCAGGTGCTCATACGCAGCGGCAGAGAAGAACAGGCAATGCTTACGACGCTTGCGGGTCTTATAGTTGTGCTTACTCTGATTGTCACGCAGATAAGCGCCTTGTTTAACACGATAAAGCAGTTATTCGGCTTTTAGGAATAAAGTATGAATATTATTACTATAGCCGCTGTCGCAATTGTATCTGCAATTTCTGCCGTAGCAATAAAAAAGCATAACGGTGAAATCTCGCTTATGCTTTCAATTGCCTGCGGTGTAATATTGCTTACAGCCGTAATTTCGTTTGCGGCTACGATTTTGCAGACGGTAAATAAAATTGCGGCAGCGTCTGATATGAATATTGAGTATATAAAAATATTGCTCAAGGTAATAGGAATATGCATTGTAACAGAGCTTGCCGTCAGTGTATGTAAGGAGTCGGGACAGCAGGCAATAGCAACAAATGTTACGCTTGCAGGTAAAATATTGATTATGGTAACATCACTTCCGCTTTATACGGAAATTTTAAATACAGTGGTGTCACTTGTAGAAAACTCCTGAAGGAGTGTTGATGTTGAAAAAAACAGCAGTGTTTTTAGTTGTGATTGCGGTTGTTTTTCTGTCGCAGATTACTGTATTTGCAGCCGATACAACAGCCAAAACCGAAAGTACAACAAATGATATTAACAGCATTTACGATACCTCTGCTTTATATGACAGCCTTTCTGACGATGTAAAACAGAGCCTTGAAAATATAGGGATAAACGGCATAGACAGCAATGAGCTTTCGCAGATTTCGTTCGGAAAAATTGTGAATGAAATTGTAAAACTTGCGGGCGAAAAGAGCGCAGGACCGTTAAAAGCGGTAATCTCGCTTACCGCACTCTTGCTTATATGCTCGCTTTTATCTTCGTACAAAAATTCGCTTTCAAGTGAACTTTCCTCCTCACTTGGCATAGCAGCCGTACTGTGTGCTACCTGTACGGCTGCACTCCCCGTAATTGAAGTAATTTCAGATATGTCAACGGTAGTAAAAACGGCATCAAGTTTTATGCTTGCATTTGTGCCTGTAATGGTTATGATTATGTCGAGCACGGGACACGCCGTAAGCGGTGCGTCATATTACGCAATGATGATCGGCGCAGGAGAGGGAGTGGGACAACTAAGCTCAAAGGTAATAGTTCCTTTTCTTAATATGTTTCTCGGTGTATCAGTAACGGCAAGCGTATGCTCGGAATCAAAACTTACGGGTATAACTTCAATAATTTCAAAAGCCGTAAAATGGGTACTCGGGTTTGTTATGACTGTATTTACAGCCGTACTTTCTTTTAAGCAGATGATAACAACCTCGGTTGACGATGTTTCTACACGAGCTGTGCGATTTACTTTAAATTCATTTATTCCGATAGTAGGCTCAGCGCTTTCAGATGCATACAAAACCGTACAGGGCAGTGTAAACTTGCTTAAATCGGGACTTGGAATTTTTGTTATAGTATCTATTGCTTTTGTGTTTCTGCCTATAATACTTAACAGCCTTTTGTGGATATTTACTTTATCGGCAGGAAAGTTACTTGCGGAGATACTCGGCATAAATCAGGTAAAGGATTTGCTTGAGGGCGTCGGTACCGTGCTTTCAACCTTGCTTGCAATTGTATTGTGCATTATGTCGGTTTACATAATTTCAACTGCACTTGTGCTTTTGATGGGAGGCGGCGGAATATGAGCGGTATGATTTCTGCGGTTATAACAGTTTGTGCCGGTGCTCTTATTTGCAGTCTGCTGTCGGCATTTGTACCCGAGGGTACTACCAAAAAAACCGTTGCCCTTGTAATCGGTGCGTTTATGGTATGCTGTCTTATTTCGCCGATAACCTCGGCAATTTCTTCTATAGATTTTGATGCCGAACCTGTTGATTACAGCGAAGATCAAGTTTCCACTTCCGACGAAGCCTACGCAAATGTTGTGATTAAACAGGCACAACAAAATCTTGAACAAAGCCTTACCGACCTGCTTGCTCAAAACAACATAAAAATATCCGAATGTAAAATTGTACTTGCAAAATCGCAGTCAAACAGCATAATTATCGGTGACATCAGCATATATATGAGTAATGAATATAAAAGCCGGAAAGATAAAATCGGCTCAATTGTTTTTGAAAGCTTCGGAGCATATCCGAGAATAACTTTTATTTAAGGGTGCAAAGCTATGGAAGAAAAAACAAACGGAATAAAAAAGCTGTTTGAAAGTGACAAAGCAAGAAAAATTATAGTAATTATCGGTATTATCGGAATAGCACTTATTTTTATTTCTTCAATTTCGGGAATTAATACCGATAAAAAAACGGAAACCGAGGGCTTTTCGGTTACTACCTACAGCACGGAGATTGAAAGCGATTTGCAAAAAATCCTTTCAAGTATCAGCGGCTGCGGAGAAACAAAGGTGCTTCTTACCATAGAAAACTCGGTCGAATATGTATATCTTGAGGACAGTACCACTAAGACAAAGGAAATTCAGCCTGTTATCCGCGGCGTGCTTGTTGTGTGCGAGGGCGGAGATGATCCCGTCGTAACACAAACGGTCACACAAGCGGTAACAAGGGCACTGGATATTTCATCGGCAAAGGTATGTGTTACAAAATTAACAGAACGAAGGTAGAGGTATTATGAAAATTCAGAAGAAACATATTGTAATGACATCACTTGTACTTGCTCTGGCAACTGCGGTTTACATAAACTATCAGATTTCGCAGGCTCGTACAACTTCACCTGCAAAGGAGCTGGGGGCAGCGTCATATGTAAATGCAACAGTCGGGGAAACAGCAACCTCCGACGAGGCGGCAGCTGCAATGGCACTATCGAAAGAGCAGCAGGATTTCTTTGCATCCGAACGCACTAAAAGGCAGAACACGCAAGACAAGGTAATTGACGATGCGGAGGAGATACTCGATTCCGACTCGAGTTCAGACACGGAGCTTACCGAGGCGCAAGAAAATGTAGAGCGAATCATCAGCTTTTTTACAACGCAGGATACCATAGAAACCATTGTGAAAGCGAAAGGCTTTTCCGATTGCCTTTGCTGTATAACCGATATGGGTGTAACCGTTATAGTTCCGGAAAACGAGCTTAACGAAAACACCGTTTTGTCAATATACGATGCCGTAACAACACACTATGAAATTGCAAGTGACGCAATATCTGTTGTAGGTGCGTGAATATAGTTTACAATCAAAATTTTATGTGATATAATTATCCTGATAATTTATTGTAAAGTTGGGATAATATGTCTGAAGAGATAAATGTAACTTCTCAGGAAGTAACAGAAGAAAATGAAAACGAAGCAGTACAGATTAAACTTACACGCTCCGAACAGCGTGAGCAGGTATTTATGCTTTTATTTTCAAAGTCATTTACAAACACATCTGTCGACAATATGGTGCAGGACAGCTCGGAACTCTTTATGGGCGGAGTAAGCGCACTTGCACAGGCAGAAGTTGAGGGTATTGTATCGGCTAAAGAAGAACTTGACGAGATTATTTCACGCTATCTAAAAAAAGGATGGACTCTTTCAAGAATTTCAAAGCCGTCGCTTGCAATCCTTGAACTTGCAGTGTATGAAATCAAGTATCTTGACAATGTTCCCGCAAGCGTAGCAATCAACGAGGCGGTAGAACTTGCAAAGAAGTACACTATTGACGAGAGCGGATTTGTCAACGGAATATTAGGCTCATTTGTAAGAGATAACGGAGAAAAGTAATGAGCCTTTTCCTTGGTATAGATACCTCTAACTACACAACTTCGGTTGCGGTATATAACAGCGAAAACGGCGAAATGCTGCAGCGAAAGCAGCTTTTGCCCGTAAAACAGGGACAGCTCGGCTTACGACAGAGCGATGCGGTTTTTCATCACACACAACAGCTTCACACTCTTGTTGAGGACATTGCAAAGGAAGTTGACTTGTCGGGTGTGTCTGCATTAGGCGTATCAACACGCCCCCGTCCGGTTGACGGCTCATATATGCCGTGCTTTACGGTTGGAGAAAACACAGCAAGAATTATATCGGCAGTAATAAAAAAGCCTCTCCTGACATTTTCACATCAGGAGGGGCATATTGCCGCAGCACTGTTTTCAGCCGCAAGAGAAGATTTGTTTGAAAAAGAATTTTTAGCATTTCATATAAGCGGAGGCACAACGGAGGCGGTGCTTGCAAAGGGCAGTACAAGCTCGTTTGCCGTTAAAGAGGCTGCAAAAACACTTGACTTAAATGCCGGACAGGCAGTTGACAGAGTGGGGCTTATGCTCGGTTTAAAATTTCCGTGCGGTCCGCAGCTTGAACAGCTTGCGCTTAATAATACAGAAAAATTCAAAGTTCGTCCTACTCTCAAGGGCGCCGATTGCTGTTTGAGCGGACTTGAAAATCAGTGTAAAAAAATGCTTGATAACGGCGAAAGCAAAGAAAAAATCGCCGCTTTTTGCCTTGCTTTTATTCAGGCTACGCTTGAAAAAATGACTGAAAAATTGCTCGAGCAATACGGCAATTTGCCTGTGATTTTTGCGGGCGGAGTAATGTCAAATTCCATTATAAGAAATGCTCTGACCGAGAAATTCGGCGCTACATTTGCAAAACCCGAGTATTCCGCCGATAACGCAGCGGGTATTGCGTATTTGGCATATAAGAAATATACGGAAATCTAAGACGATTATAAGTGTAAAAATATTAAAATACTTCATCAGCGGGAGGTAAAGAGATGTATTCACCGCAGATTCAAAAGCCGAGAGTGCTTTCTGTTTCACAAATAAATTTTTATATAAAGTCAATTATCGAGAATGACGGCAGTTTGCAGTTTGTGCTTGTAACAGGTGAAATCTCTAATCTTACCGTGCACCAACGCAGCGGTCATATTTACCTTTCGCTTAAAGACAGCAATTCAGTTATAAGTGCTGTTATGTTTGCAGGCAACGCAAGACAACTTAGGTTCCGCCTTGAAAACGGAATGAAAGTAATTTGTCGTGGCAGAATTTCTGTATATGAGCCGAGCGGCAGGTATCAGCTTTATATTGAAGATATGCAGCCCGACGGTGTGGGTGCGCTTACGCTTGCTTTTGAACAGCTTAAAAAGAGCCTTGCTCAAAAAGGACTGTTTGACAATGCGCATAAAAAGCCGCTGCCGAAATTTCCTAAAACAATCGGCGTCATAACTTCTCCCACGGGTGCGGCGGTTCAGGATATAACGAATATTATCAGACGAAGATTTCCTAGTGCGGATATAGTGCTCGCACCTGTGCTTGTTCAGGGAGAAAGTGCGCCCGAGCAGCTTGTGCGTGCCGTAAATAAATTCAGTGAAAGCAAGATTGCCGATGTGGTTATCATAGGCAGAGGCGGCGGTTCTGCCGAAGACTTATGGGCGTTTAATGACGAACAACTTGCATATGCGGTCTATAATTGCGAAACTCCCATAATTTCGGGTGTGGGACACGAAACAGATTTTACTGTCTGTGACTTTGTCGCCGATGTTCGTGCCTCTACTCCGTCTGCTGCGGCAGAACTTGCCGTACCCGACAGGCAGGAGCTTATGTCTTACTATTTTAAGCAAAAGCAATATATATCAGCTATGCTTGACAGAAAGATAAAAACGGCGCAGTTAAGACTTGAAAATCAGCAGAGGAGAATGTCTGCATCATCGCCGAAGCTCAAAGCGGAACAGCTTGAAAAACAGCTTTCGGCAAAGAGCGAAAAGCTGACACGGTTTATGAATATTTATATTTCCGATAAAGAAAATAAACTTATTGCCGCAAAGGGCAAACTTGACGGTTTGAATCCGCTTAATGTATTGAATCGTGGTTATGCAATCGCCGAAAAGGACGAAAAAATCATTACCTCATCAAAACAGCTTAAAGACGGCGACGATTTCACTGTTATTTTGAGTGACGGTAAAATAAACGCAAAGGTATGTGGTGAATAACTATGGCTTTTACACATCTTCATAATCATACCGAATACAGCTTGCTTGACGGAGCAAGCAGAATAAACAAACTTGTGGAATCGGCAAAGGAAAAGGGACAAACCGCTCTTGCCATTACCGACCACGGTGTAATGTACGGCGTCATTGACTTTTACCGTGCCTGCAAAAAGCAGGGGATAAAGCCCGTTATCGGCTGTGAAGTTTATGTTGCGCCGCACTCTCGTTTTGACAAAACTTCGGCGTATGAAAAGTATTATCATATGGTGCTGCTTTGCGAAAATAACGAGGGCTATCAAAATTTAATTAAACTTGTTTCAAAAGGTTTTACCGAGGGCTTTTATTCAAAGCCGAGAATTGACGATGAGCTTTTGAAAGAATATCACAAGGGCCTAATCTGCCTTTCTGCCTGTCTTGCCGGTGAAATTCCGCAGAATCTGCTTGACGGAAACTATGACGGAGCAAAGCAGAAGGCTCTTTTTTATCAATCGCTTTTCGGTAAGGATAACTTTTTTATAGAACTTCAGGACCACGGCATAGAGGAGCAAAAACGAATTAATCCGCAGCTTATTCGCATTGCCGAAGAAATCGGCGCCGACCTTGTGGTTACAAACGACAGCCATTATATAGATAAAAAGGACAGCTTTACGCACAGTATTTTGCTTTGTATCCAGACCAATAAGACGGTAAATGATGTGGACAGAATGGAGTTTAAAACGAGTGAGTTTTACCTTAAAACAGAGGAAGAAATGCGCTCACTCTTTCCGAATCTGCCGCAGGCATATGATAATACACAGAAAATTGCCGACCGCTGTAATGTTGAGTTTGAGTTCGGCGTGCGTAAACTGCCACGATTTGATGTGCCGAATAACGAAGATCATTACGAGTATTTTCGCCGAAAATGCTATGAGGGTCTTTACAGACATTACGGAGAAAATCCCGATAAGTCTTTGATTGACCGACTTGAATACGAACTTGCAACTGTTTCAAAAATGGGTTTTGTCGATTATTACCTTATCGTAAATGATTTTGTACAGTATGCAAAGAGTGAAAAAATCCCTGTCGGACCCGGCAGAGGTTCGGGTGCAGGTTCGCTTTGCGCCTATTGCATAGGAATTACAGCGATAGATCCGATCAAGTATAATCTTCTTTTTGAAAGATTTTTAAACCCTGAGCGTGTAAGTATGCCCGACTTTGATGTTGATTTCTGTACCGAGCGCCGAGGAGAAGTAATTGACTATGTAGTGCGTAAATACGGCACGGACAGAGTTGCGCAGATTATATCATTCGGTACTATGGCGGCAAGAGGTGCTATAAGAGATGTCGGCAGAGTGCTTGCAATTCCGTATGCCACGGTTGACTCGGTTGCCAAACTTGTACCTATGGAATTAAAGGTTACTATAGATTCCGCACTCAAGGCAAGTCCCGAATTAAGACATCGCTATGAAGAGGACGAACAGACAAAGCAATTGCTTGACATTGCAAAGAGCATTGAGGGAATGCCAAGACACGCTACAATGCACGCCGCAGGTGTAGTAATTACCGACCGTCCCGTATCTGACTATGTTCCGCTTTCAAAAAATGATGACAATGTGGTAACACAGTTTACCATGACCACACTTGAGGAGCTCGGTTTGCTCAAAATGGACTTTCTCGGACTTCGCAATCTTACGGTAATTGACTATGCGGATAAACAGATACGAAAAAATCATCCCGAGTACAATCCCGATAATATAAACGATAAAGACGAAAAAGTTTTTGCTATGATTTCTCAAGGCAATACGGAGGGTGTGTTTCAGTTTGAAAGCCAGGGTATGAAAAATGTTCTTATGCGACTAAAGCCCGATTCGATCGAGGATTTAATCGCCGTGGTTTCGCTTTATCGACCCGGACCTATGGACAGTATTCCCCGTTACATCGACTGCCGCCACAATCCATCGCACATTACCTATAAGCACCCGTTATTAAAGCCTATACTTGAGGTTACCTACGGCTGTATTGTCTATCAGGAACAGGTAATGCAGATTTTAAGAGTGCTTGCAGGTTTCAGTCTTGGCAGAGCGGATATTGTTCGCCGTGCCATGAGTAAAAAGAAAGCCGCAGAAATGGCAAAGCAAAGAGAGATTTTTCTTCACGGCATTACAGATGAAAACGGCAAAGTAATTGTTGACGGTTGTATTCGCAGAGGTATTGACGAGAAAATCGCCAATTCAATTTATGATGAGATCGAAAGTTTTGCTTCTTACGCTTTCAATAAGTCACACGCAGCAGCATATTCTATGATTTCATACAAAACCGCATATTTAAAATGTCATTATCCGCAGGAGTATATGGCGGCATTGCTCACAAGTGTGCTTGATAACCAAAACAAACTTGCAGCATATATAGGCGAATGTCAGCGGCTCGGAATAAAAGTTTTGCCTCCGAGCGTAAACGAAAGCGATCTCGGCTTTACTGTCAGCGGTAATAATATACGCTACGGATTGCTTGCAATCAAAAATCTCGGCAGAGCTTTTATTGATCAGATAATTAAAGAGCGCAGATTAAAGCCTTATACAAGCCTTTACGATTTTTGTAAAAGACTTTGCGGCAAAAATATGAACAGCCGTGCTATAGAAAGTCTTATAAAGTGCGGTGCACTTGACGGACTTGGCGCTAACCGCAGACAACTGCTTGCAATAAGCAAAACCGTGCTTGACGATGTTGAATATGAGGCTAAAAAGAATCAAGGCGGACAGCTTTCGTTTTTTGATATGGGTGATGACAGTACAAAGGCTACATCAGAACCCCAACTGCCTGATTTGAAAGAATTTTCAACTGATGAGCTTTTGAGAATGGAAAAGGAAATAGCAGGCATATACCTAAGCGGCCACCCTGCCGATAATTACAGCCTTTATTCCGAGAGAATGAAAGCCGACAGAATAGGCGAAATTATAAATGACGAAACAGGACGCTATCCCGACGGCAAGAAAGTGCTGATTGTAGGTATTATTTCCAAAGTGAAAACTCAACTTACCAAAAGCAACAAACTTATGGCTTTTATAAATATAGAAGATAAGTACGGCATAATGGAAGCGGTTGTTTTTCCGAATGTGTATGAAAAAAGCACTATTCTTTTAAATGAAAACATACCCGTTATTATAAAAGGCACATTGAATTTTAAAGAAAACGAAGAACCGAAAATAATTTGCGGCAGCATTGCAAAAGCCTTTAATAATGAGGAATGTAAAAATATGTCTGCGGCAAATTACGAACAAAACAGGGCAGCGGCAGAACATAAAAGCGCATATCAAAAGCCTTATGTACCGCAGGCACTTTATTTGAGAATTGATGACCTTAATACGGATATGTACCGTCGAGCAAAGAGAGTTACGGATATTTTCGACGGCAGAACACCGATTATTTTTTATCTTACCGATTCAAAACGCAAGGTAAAAGCCCCTGCAAATATGTGGGTGAGCCTTAATGATGTTATGATAAAAGAGCTTAAACATCAGCTTGGTGATGAAAATGTAGCGGTAAAATAAACAAATTCTTTATAAAATCACTATCGAAAACATATAAATTAACCTTTTAGCTATTGCAAAATTCGTTTAATAGGTATATAATACTATATATGATATTCACTTTAACGCATAAAAACTTTAAAGCATATGTTTGTTTAAGTACTAAAGTGAAAACGGGAGGACGAATTTTTATGAAAATGACAAAAAGAATTTTGGCAACCGCAACAGCAGCGCTTACAGTAACAGCTGCACTCGCAGGCTGCACAGGCGGTACTTCATCAACAACTTCAACAGCTGCTCCTTCACAGGCAGATGCAAACAAAGTATATAATATCGGTATTTGTCAGCTTGTTCAGCATGAGGCTCTTGACGCCGCAACTAAGGGCTTTAAAGACACTCTTACTGAAAAACTCGGCGCGGACAAGGTTAAGTTTGACGAGCAGAACGCACAGGGCGATTCGGCTACTTGCGCTACAATCTGTAACCAGTTTGTTTCTTCAAATTATGACCTTATTCTCGGTAACGGTACTGCGGCTCTTCAGGCTGCATACACGGCAACACCGTCTATTCCTATTCTCGGTACTTCGATTACAGACTACGGCACAGCTCTTGATATGGCAGAGTGGACAGGCGTTTCGGGTATGAATGTATCCGGTACAACAGACCTTGCTCCGCTTGACAAGCAGGCTGATATGCTCAAGGAACTTTTCCCTGACGCTAAAACAATCGGTATTCTCTATTGCTCGGCAGAGGCTAACTCAAAATATCAGAGCGATACAATCACACCTTTCTTTGAGAGTGCGGGCTACACTGTAAAGACATATTCATTTGCAGATTCAAACGATGTTGCGGCTGTAGCAAAGACAGCTTGTGACGAAAGCGATGTTCTTTACATTCCTACAGATAACACAGCGGCTTCAAATACAGGTATTATCGACAATACGGCTACAGCTGCAAAAACTCCTATCATCGCAGGTGAAGAGGGTATTTGTAAAGGCTGCGGTGTTGCAACACTTTCTATCAGCTACTATGAACTTGGTCAGAAAACAGGCGAGATGGCTTATGATATTCTTGTAAACGGTGCCGATATAACTTCTTTAAAAGTTGAGTCAGCTCCTAATGTTACCAAGAAATATGTAAAGAGCCGTTGCGATGCTTACGGAATTACAATTCCTGACGATTACGAGGCTATTGAGGAGTAATAATCCTTAATTTATAAATTAAAAAACGGTGGGGTGCCGTGAAAGCGACACCCCAATCTTTTATGTATTGGTGGTTTTTATGGAATTTTTAGCAGAATACTTCGGTTCTCTTAATCCTGCAAACTTTCTTGCGGCTTTGCCGGGTAATATTGCGCAGGGTATTATCTGGGGACTTATGGGTCTTGGTGTTTTTATTACCTACAAACTTTTGAATTTTGCCGACCTTAGCGTTGACGGTTCTTTTGCAACAGGCGGTGCGGTTACCGCTGTTATGCTTATTAACGGCTGTTCTGTATGGGTAGCGCTTATAGTTGCTATTCTTGCGGGCATTGCGGCAGGTCTTATAACGGGACTTTTACATACTTTGCTCGGTATTCCCGATATTCTTGCAGGTATTCTTACTCAGATTGCGCTTTATTCAATCAACTTGAACATTATGGGAAGGTCAAATCTTCCTATCAGCTACAGAAACTATGCGCTTGTAATTTCCGCAAGCGATATTAATTTATCAATTATCATCGCCCTCGGAATTGCGGCTATTGTTATTGCGGCTATGTATTGGTATTTCGGAACAGAACAGGGCTCTACAATCCGTTCAACAGGTTCAAACCCTGCTATGAGTAAGGCACAGGGCATTAATATCAATGTCGCAAAAGTAATTGCACTTGCGCTTTCAAACGGTCTTGTTGCTCTTGCAGGCTCACTTTTTGCACAGTACCAGGGTTTTGCAGACATCAATATGGGCAGAGGCGCTATCGTAATCGGTCTTGCCGCAGTTATTATCGGCGAAGTCCTCGGCGAGGCTATCTTCCGTAAGCGTATGAACTTTGTTGTAAAAATGCTCTTCGTTATTGTGGGCGGTATTCTTTATTATATTGCAATGGGTATTGTTCTTTGGCTCAAGATGCCGACAGACGATACAAAGCTCTTCACAGCAATTATAGTTGCAATCTTCCTTGCAGTACCTTATTTACAAAAGAAGAGTAAAACCTCCTTTAAAAAGGTAGCTAAAATGAATTTAAAGGCTAACAAGGCAAACGGAGGCAGTGACAATGCTTGATATTATTAATATTCACAAAACCTTTAATAAAGGCACAATAAATGAGAAGGTCGCACTTGACGGTGTAACACTTCACTTAAACGAAGGCGATTTCTGTACAATAATCGGCGGCAACGGTGCGGGTAAGTCAACTACACTTAATGCCGTTGCCGGTGTATGGCCTGTTGACAGCGGTCAGATTCTTATTGACGGCGTAGATGTAACGGGACTTCCCGAGCATAAAAGGGCAAAGTATCTCGGCAGAGTTTTCCAAGACCCTATGACAGGTACTGTTGCCGATATGGAAATTTTGGAAAACCTTGCTCTTGCGGCAAGAAGAGGCAAGAAAAGAGGTCTTAGCTGGGGCGTTAAGAAATCCGAAAAAGAAGAATACAGAACACTTTTAAAGCAGTTTGAACTCGGTCTTGAGGACAGAATGACATCAAAGGTAGGTCTTCTTTCGGGCGGACAGCGTCAGGCAATCACCCTTTTAATGGCTACAATCAATAAGCCTAAACTTTTGCTTCTTGACGAGCATACAGCGGCGCTTGACCCTAAGACTGCGGCAAAGGTGCTTGAACTGAGCGATAAGATTATTGCCGAAAATAACCTTACAGCGCTTATGGTTACACATAATATGCACGATGCGATTGTGCACGGTAACCGCCTTATTATGATGGGCAACGGAAAGGTTATACTTGATATTTCAGGTGAAGAAAAGAAAAAACTCACCGTTGACGACCTCTTGCAGAAGTTTGAAAAGGCGAGCGGTTCTAAACTTGAAAATGACAGAATGCTTTTGAGCAAAGGCGAAGAATAAGATTTTGTTTTTGTCAAATTTGATTAAAATTTTATTTCACAGCAACGGGGCTGTTTCATCTTCACAAATGAAACAGCCTTTTTGTAAATACTTTATAATTTTCATCATTTTCATCATTTTTTAATTTTTATGTAACTATTTTGCGATACAAGAATTGTAATAGTCGAAATCAATAAAAAAATATATTATAATTCCTTTATGTAAATTAGAATACTCCGAAATCTTGTAAAATATGATGTTGAAGATAAGTGACTGAGGTGATAAGGTTATGAAAAAAGCTTTAATTATTTCTCACTCTGTGCAAAGTGCCGAGGCTCTTTCACAGCTGCTTAAAATTGAGTATTTTACGCAGATTTCTATTGCTGATAATTCTAAAACAGCAAAAAAACTTGTTGAGAACGATGAGTTTGACCTTATCTGTATTAATGCACCTCTTGCAGAGGAAAGCGGTATTGAGCTTTCCATGCATTTTGCGAGAGTAACCCGTTCAAGCGTTGTTATTATTGTTCCTCAAAAAAACGCAGACGATGTAAACGATGCTTTGACCGAGCACGGTGTGCTTGTAATAGCCAAACCTATTAATAAGCATTTGTTTCATCACTATTTGCAGTTTACGGAATGTTTCAGAATGAGAATGTTGACCGTAAACGAGGAAAATGAAAAGCTCCGCCATATTGTGGAGGATATGAAGATAATAAACAGAGCCAAGCTTCTGCTTATTACCTGCCTTAATATGACAGAACAGGAAGCACATCGCTACCTTGAAAAACAGGCGATGGATATGAGAATGAGCAAAATGCAGATTGCAATGCAGGTTATTAAAACTTACGAAAACTAATTATGCAAAATTTCTGAAAGGAATGTGTATTTATGAGCCGTAAAGCATATTTGATACTTGAAAACGGAACTGTTTTCGAGGGCAAATCATTTGGTGCAGAAAAAGAAACTATGGGAGAATTGGTTTTTACTACAGCTATGACCGGTTATCTTGAAACACTCACCGACCCTTCTTATTACGGTCAGGTGGTTATTCAGACTTTCCCTTTAATCGGTAACTATGGTGTAATTCCCTCTGATTTTGAGAGCAAAGTGCCCTCACTTAGAGGTTATATTGTAAGAGAATGGTGCCAAGCTCCCTCTAACTTCCGTTGCGAGGGCGATCTTGACACCTTTTTAAAAGAGTCGGATATTCCGGGCATCTACGGACTCGACACCAGAGCGCTTACAAGAATTGTTCGTGAGTATGGTGTGCTTAACTGCAAAATTGCTTATTCGGGCGAAGTTACCGAAGAAGAGCTTGCAGAGATTAAGGCCTATAAAATAGAACAGGCTGTAGAGAGCACAACAATCAGCGAAAAAGAAGAATTCAAAGCTGAAAACGGCGACCTCAATGTTGTTCTTATGGATTTCGGTGCAAAGCACAACATAGGCAGAGAGCTTGTTAAGCGTGGCTGCAATGTTACGGTAGTACCTGCTCATACAACAGCAGAGCAGATTAAAGCTATGAATCCTGACGGCATTATGCTTTCAAACGGTCCGGGAGATCCATCGGACAACACTGCAATTATTGCCGAGCTAAAAAAGCTTTGCGAATATAAAATTCCTACATTCGGTATCTGCTTAGGACATCAGCTTTTGGCACTTAGCCAGGGCGCTAAGACAGAAAAACTTAAATACGGCCACAGAGGAGCTAACCAACCTGCAAAAGAGGTTGAAACAGGCAGAGTTTACATTACTTCACAGAACCATGGCTATGCTGTTGTAAGCGACAGTATGCCTGAAAATGCTGTAGAGAGTTTTGTAAACGGCAATGATGATACTTGTGAGGGTGTTAAGTATACAAATATGCCTGCTTTCTCTGTTCAGTTCCACCCGGAGGCTTGCGGCGGTCCGCACGACACAGCGTTTTTGTTTGACCGTTTCATTGATTTGATGAAAAACAACAAATAAAACTATCCATAATTTATATACGAATTTGATTTTTAAATAAGGATAAGGAATGATTTTATGCCACTTAAAAGCAACATTAAAAGAGTTATGGTAATCGGTTCGGGTCCGATTGTAATCGGTCAGGCTGCTGAATTTGACTACGCAGGCACACAGGCTTGCCGTGCGCTTAAGGAAGAGGGACTTGAGGTTATTCTCGTAAACTCTAACCCTGCTACCATTATGACAGATAATGCAATGGCTGATAAAATTTATATCGAGCCGCTTACACTTGAAACAGTTAAAAGAATTATTAAAAAAGAGCGTCCCGACAGCCTTCTTTCCACACTCGGCGGTCAGACAGGTCTTACACTTTCTATGCAGCTTGCAAAGGAAGGCTTCCTCGATAAATACGGAGTTCAGCTCCTCGGCGCTAATCCCGAAACAATTGACAAGGCAGAGGACAGACAGATGTTCAAGGACACAATGCTTGAAATCGGACAGCCTGTTATTCCGTCACTCGTTGTAAACGATGTTGAGTCTGCCGTAAAATTTGCAGATGAAATCGGCTACCCTGTAATTATTCGTCCTGCATTTACACTCGGCGGTACAGGCGGCGGTATCGTAAATGATGAGGAAGAATTAAGAGAGATTACTTCAAACGGTCTTGAGCTTTCACCGATTACACAGGTTCTTGTAGAGAAATGTATTTCGGGTTGGAAAGAAATAGAGTTTGAGGTAATGCGTGACAGCGACGGCAATGTTATTACTGTCTGCTCAATGGAGAACTTTGACCCTGTCGGCGTACATACAGGCGACAGTATCGTTATTGCTCCTACCGTTACTCTTGCAGATAAAGAGTATCAGATGCTCAGAAGTGCGGCGCTCGATATTATCTCTGCCTTAAAGGTAGAGGGTGGCTGTAACTGCCAGTTCGCACTTAATCCGGAAACATTTGATTATGCCGTAATCGAGGTAAACCCAAGAGTTTCCCGTTCATCTGCTCTTGCGTCAAAGGCAACAGGTTATCCGATTGCAAAGGTAGCGGCTAAAATTGCTATCGGCTACACACTTAATGAAATCAAGAATGCCGTAACGGGTACAACATACGCTTGCTTTGAGCCTGCTCTCGACTATGTTGTAGTTAAATTCCCAAAATGGCCGTTCGATAAATTTGTATATGCAAACCGCACACTCGGTACTCAGATGAAAGCAACAGGCGAGGTTATGGCTATTGCTCCTACATTTGAGCAGGCTATTATGAAGGCTGTAAGAGGTGCAGAGATTTCTCACGATACACTCGATGATAAGGAATTTGCTCAACTTTCAAATGCGTCTGTTTACGACAGATTAAGCGTTTGCGATGATAAGAGAATTTTCTGCGTATATGAGGCACTCAAGAGAGGCATTACTGTAGAGCAGATTCACGAAGTTACACTTATTGACGAGTGGTTCTTGGAGAAACTCAAGAATATCATTGCTGTTGAGAATGAGCTTAAAAACAGCGAGCTTACAGATGACCTCTACTACAGAGCAAAGAAAATGGGATTCCTTAACAGAACTATTGAGGCTATTACAGGTAAGAAATGCGAAAAGAACCTTTTGCCTGTATATAAAATGGTTGATACCTGCGCCGCTGAATTTGAGGCACAGACACCTTACTTCTACTCAACCTTTGATAAGGAAAACGAGGCAGAAGAGTTTATTAAAAATAATAAATCAGATAAAAAGACAGTTATCGTATTCGGTTCAGGCCCTATCAGAATCGGTCAGGGTATCGAATTTGACTATGCGTCGGTTCACTGCGTATGGGCACTTAAAAAGGCAGGCTATGATGTTGTTATCGTAAACAACAACCCTGAAACCGTATCTACCGACTTCGACACTGCCGACAGACTTTACTTTGAGCCGCTTACAACAGAAGATGTTATGGGTATCATCAATACAGAAAAGCCATACGGTGTTGTAGTAGCATTCGGCGGTCAGACAGCTATCAAACTTACAAAGCATATGAGCGACTGCGGTGTTAATATTCTCGGTACTTCATATGATGCCATTGATATGGCAGAGGACAGAGAGCGTTTTGACGAACTCCTTGAGAAATACCACATTAAGCGTCCGAGAGGCGTAACGGTTATGACAACAGATGAGGCTCTTGAGGTTGCCGAAACAATCGGCTATCCTGTACTTCTCCGTCCGTCTTATGTACTCGGCGGTCAGAATATGATTATCGCATTTAACGAGGCTGATGTTAAGGAGTATATGGCTATTATTCTTGCACAGAATATAGAGAACCCAATCCTTATTGATAAATACTTACAGGGTACAGAGCTTGAAGTTGACGCTATATGTGACGGTGAGGATATTCTCATTCCGGGTATTATGGAGCATATTGAGAGAGCCGGTATCCATTCCGGTGACTCAATCGCTGTATATCCTGCTTGGAATATTTCTGACAAGATGACACAGACCATCATTGAAAGTTCTAAGAACCTTGCTATTGAGTTACAGACAAAGGGTCTTGTAAATATTCAGTACCTTATCTATAATGACGAACTTTATGTAATTGAGGTAAATCCACGTTCATCAAGAACAATTCCTTATATCAGTAAGGTTACAGGCGTACCTATGGTTGACCTCGCTACAAGAGCAATGCTCGGCGAAAAGCTCAAGGATATGGGTTACGGCACAGGTCTTTACAGAAAGAGTCCTTACATTGCAGTAAAAGTTCCGGTATTCAGCTTTGAAAAACTTATCAATGTTGATAACCACCTCGGACCTGAAATGAAGTCAACAGGTGAAGTTCTCGGTGTTGCAGGCACTCTTGAAGAGGCTCTTTATAAGGGACTTATCGGTGCAGGTTACAAGATGAAGAAAAACGGCGGTGTATTTATTACTGTTCGTAATTCCGATAAGGCAGAAATCGGCGAAATTGCCAAGAAGTATTATGACCTCGGCTTTAAGATTTATGCTACAGAGGGTACAGCAGCCGTACTTAAGAAATACGGTATTGACGCTGTTGCCGTAAAGAAGATTCACGAGTGCAAGACAGACAACACACTCACACTTATTGAGTCGGGTAAGATTCAGTATGTAATTTCAACTTCCGCAAAGGGCAGAATTCCGTCAAGAGATTCTGTTAAAATCCGCAGAAAGACAGTTGAGAGAAACATTCCTTGTCTTACAGCTCTTGATACCGCAAACGCACTTGCGGATTGCCTTAAGAGCCATTATTCACAGCACAGTACAGAGCTTATAGATATTAACCATATGAGGGATGAAAAAGAAATGCTTAAATTTACAAAGATGCAGGGCATCGGTAATGACTATATTTATTTCAGCACTTTTGATCAGGAAATCAACAATCCGGAGGCTCTCTCTGTAAGACTTTCAGACAGACACTTCGGTATCGGCGGCGATGGTATTATTCTTGTTTGCCCATCTAAGGTTGCTGACGCTAAGATGAAGATGTACAACCTTGACGGTTCAGAGGGCAAGATGTGCGGTAACGGTATCCGTTGCGTGGGTAAGTTCCTCTATGACCACGGTATGGTTGATTACAAGGAGAAGGACGAAATCACAATTGAAACCCTTTCAGGTATCAAGAGCCTTAAGGCTTACACAACCAACGGTGAGGTAACAAGCCTTAGAGTAGATATGGGCAAGGCAATTCTTGATCCAAAGGAAATCCCTGTTGCTATGAATAAGGACAAGATTGTAAACGAGCCTGTTACAATCGGCGACAAGGAATACAACATTACCTGCGTATCTATGGGTAATCCACACTGCGTTGTATTTATGGATGACATTGACAATCTTGACATTGAAAAGATTGGTCCTATGTTTGAAAACGATAAACTCTTCCCGGAGAGAGTTAATACAGAATTTGTTACAGTTCTTGACGACCATACAATCAAGATGAGAGTATGGGAGAGAGGTTCAGGCGAAACATGGGCTTGCGGTACAGGCGCTTGTGCGGTAGCTGTTGCGGCTTGTGAAAACGGCTTCTGCAAAAAGGGCGACGATATTAAAATCAAGCTCAAGGGCGGTGACCTTGTCATCAATTACACAGACGAAACCGTATATATGACAGGTAACGCCGAAAAAGTATTTGAAGGAGAGATTGAGGTATAATTTATGGCTAATCATACTGAAAAAAAAGCTAAAAAATATATATTTGTAACAGGCGGCGTAGTATCCGGTCTTGGTAAGGGTATTACAGCAGCTTCTCTCGGCAGACTCCTTAAGGCAAGAGGCCTTAAGGTAGTCGCTCAAAAACTTGATCCGTACATCAATGTTGACCCGGGTACAATGAGCCCGTATCAGCACGGCGAGGTTTATGTAACTGAGGACGGCGCAGAAACCGACCTCGACCTCGGTCACTATGAGCGTTTTATTGATGAAGACCTCAACAAGTATTCAAATCTTACAACAGGTAAGGTTTATTCAAATGTACTTGAAAAAGAGCGTCACGGCGATTACCTCGGCAAAACAGTACAGGTAATCCCGCACATTACAAATGAAATTAAGTCTTTTATTTACAATGTAGGTGAAAAGACTGACGCCGATATTGTAATTACAGAAATCGGTGGTACAGTAGGCGACATTGAAAGCCAGCCTTTCCTTGAGTCAATCCGTCAGGTTTCGCTTGAAGTCGGCAGAGAAAACAGTATTTTCATTCATGTTACACTTGTTCCGTACATTAAGGGCAGTGAAGAGCATAAATCAAAGCCGACACAGCATTCGGTTAAGGAACTCCGTTCACTCGGTATCAACCCTGATATTATTGTTCTTCGTTGTGACGAACCGCTTGAAGAGAGTATCTTTAAGAAAATTGCTTTGTTCTGTAATGTAAAGCCTGACTGTGTAATTGAGAACATTACACTTCCGACTCTTTATCAGGCACCGCTTATGCTTGAAGAGAGCAACTTCTCAAATGTAGTTTGCCGTGAACTTAACATAGCCACAGACAAAACACCTGACCTTACAGAGTGGAAAGAAATGCTGGAAAGAATCAATAACCGTTCAAAGAAATGCAAAATTGCTCTTTGCGGTAAATATGTTGCACTTCACGACGCATACCTTTCAGTAGCCGAGGCACTTCGTCACGCAGGTTACGAAAATTCCGCTGATGTTGAAATCAAGTGGGTTGACTGCGAGCTTATCACAAAGTATTCGGCAGATGACCTTTTAGGCGATGTTGACGGTATTCTTGTTCCGGGCGGCTTTGGCAACAGAGGTGTTGAAGGTAAGGTAATGGCTGCAAAATATGCTCGTGAGCATGATATTCCGTACCTCGGTATCTGCCTTGGTATGCAGACAGCAGTAATTGAATTTGCTAAGCATGTACTCGGATATGAGGATGCAAACAGCGGTGAGTTTGCTCCGGAGGGCAAGCACAATGTAATCGACCTTATGCCCGAACAGCTCGGTATTGAAGATATGGGCGGTACAATGCGCCTCGGTGCTTATCCTTGCGTTATCAAGAAAGGCTCAATTATGGAAAGAGCTTACGGTAAGCCTGAAGTACAGGAGCGCCACCGTCATCGTTATGAGTTTAATAATGATTACAGAGAAGAAATTGAAAAGGCAGGTATGATTATTACAGGTACATCACCTAACGGTATGCTTGTTGAGGCAGTTGAAATTCCTGCCAATAAGTTCTACATCGGTGTTCAGTATCACCCTGAATTTAAGTCCCGTCCTAACAGAGCACATCCGCTTTTCAGAGAGTTTATTAAGGCTTCGCTTGATAAGTGATTTTGGAATTTTCTTGGTTTTGGCAATTATTTGTCACTAACCTTTTGCCCATATATCAGAAAAGGATTGATAATAATGCAGATTAACAGAAATTTTGACAACCTCGTGCCAAACTATCTTTTTGCAGAGGTTGCATCAAGAACAAATAAGTATATGCAGGAACACCCTGACAAGAAGGTAATTAAGCTCGGTATCGGCGATGTAACACTTCCGCTTGCTCCTGTTGTAATTGAGGCTATGAAGAAAGGTGCGGAAGACCTTGCACATAAGGATACTTTCAAGGGCTATCCCGATTATGAGGGCTATGCATTCCTCAGAGAGGCTATTTCTAACTATTATGCAGGTTTTGGCGTAACAGTAGATGCAAACGAAATCTTTGTGTCCGATGGCGCAAAGTCAGACTGCGGCAACATCGGTGACATTTTCGGCAAGGATAATGTTGTTCTCGTTACCGACCCTGTTTACCCTGTATATGTTGACTCAAACATTATGGCAGGCAGAAAGATTGTTTATGCTAACTCAAACCGTGAGAATAACTTTGCGGCTCTCCCTGATGAGAATGTAAAGGCTGACATCATCTATCTCTGTTCACCTAATAACCCAACAGGTTCAGCCTATACAGCTGACGAGTTAAAGCAGTGGGTTGACTATGCAATCAAGAATGACGCTATCATTCTCTATGATGCAGCATATGAGGCATTTATTACAGAGGATCTCCCTCGTTCAATTTTCGCAATTGAGGGTGCAAGAAAATGCGCAATTGAGATGTGCTCACTTTCAAAGACAGCAGGCTTTACAGGTACAAGATGTGGCTACACAATCATTCCGAGAGAGCTTGAGCGTGACGGTCACAACATCTACAATACTTGGTATCGCCGTCAGGCAACTAAGTTTAACGGCGTTTCTTGGCCTGTACAGTGTGCAGCTGCCGCTGTATTCAGTGAAGAGGGTCAGAAGCAGATTAAGGAGAATATTTCTTACTACCAGGATAATGCAAAAATTATCTCATCAGCTATGGATGAACTCGGCATTTATTATACAGGCGGTAAGAACTCACCGTATATTTGGCTCAAGTGCCCTAATGGTATGGGCAGCTGGGAATTCTTTGACCTCCTTCTTAACGAGGCTAATGTAGTAGGTACTCCGGGTGAGGGCTTTGGTAAGAACGGTGCAGGTTACTTCCGTCTTACTTCATTCGGTGACAGAGAAAACACAATTGAGGCAGTTGAAAGAATTAAGAAGTTACTTTCTAAGTAATTTTATTTCTGCCAAAGTATAGTGATTATTTGAATTTTAAAGGTGCTGTAAAAAAACAGCCCAAATAAAAAATGACTGCATTCTAACCGAAAGGTAGGAATGCAGTCGTTTTTCTGTAATGGAATATTTTTGAGTTTGACTTGTCCGTTTTCATAAATATATACACTGCCTCTGCAATAAGGACACCGAACTGTCTGCGTTGACCTTACGCTCTCCAAAAACAGTACGCTTTTATCTTTATTAGTGCTGATTCCTATATGTGTTCCTTGAAATCCTTTACTTTAAAATTCGACTTTGATGTCATCTAAAAAGAGCATAGGTTTCTCTCCTCCGTTGTTTGTCTTGTCAACTACAATTCTGGAGTTTCCTATGCTCTTTTCAATATTTATTTTTGATTATCCCACATTTTTCCGTGATGAGGGATAAAAAAAGAATCAAAATTTTGAAGTTTTGATTCCTTTTTTGCTATTTATTTGTTTTGATGTTTATTTTTATTTAATACTTTCCCTACCACCAAACTGCTCAAAAAAGCCGCAAGCAAAATCCATGGAAGAATTCTTGCGTCGAAGCAGAGTAGGAGAAGTACAGTTACTGCCAATGGTTTACGCATTGTAACACCGAGAAGTGCGGCGGTAATTACTGCTGCGCAAAATGCGGTATCAAGTCCCATAAGTAGGGCTATACCAAAGCCGATACTCACTCCGCAGAAAATAACGGGGAAGAAATGACCGCCTTTCCACCCTGATTTAATGCAAACATTTGTTATTACAAGTTTTAATAATCCTGAAATTATCAGTATCCACGGCGCAAATTCTCCGATACCGTTATTTATCTCGTTAATGCTGTCTTCACCCGAAAACATTACAAGCGGAAGGTATGTACCGAAAATTCCAAGAATAATTCCGCCGAGTGTGGTGCTTATTATTATTCCTAAACTGCTATGAATTTTATCAAATAAAATTTTGAGCAGTTTTTCTGATATTATAAATAAAAGTCCAGCTAAAGTGCCGAGAAGTGCAAGAGGAATACCCCATAGTCTTTCAGTATTTGTAATGTTGTATTCGCCTATTCTCGGTAATCCCATACTGCCGCCGAAAGCTTGATTCAGTAAAAATATTGTTCCTGTTGCAAACAGCACAGCTACGATATTTGAAATTAATTTGCCTGTGCGTATATCGGTTGCTTTCTCTTGGGTATCTAATTGTTCTTCATTTGCTGCGGCAAGACCAAAAAGCGGTGCATAAAAAATAGCCGTTAATGTGGCGCTCACACCTGTTTGCATAAGTTCGGGTATCTTACTTTGTGCATTCTTCATATGATTGCCTGCCCAGTAACAAAGTCCGACAATAACTCCTGTAAGTCCTGCTTCCGGTCCGATACTGCCGCCGAAAAGCAGTGGAATAAGTGCGGAAATACAAAGCAACAGCACTTTATTGTACGGATAAAATTTATCTCGCTTAACTTTTTTCATTACTTCTTCAAGCTCGTCGGGGACTGCTTTTGAGATTTTTTGATATATTCCAATCAGTATTCCGCCGATTGTACAAACTGCAAGAGGATAATATGTAAAATTAATATTTGACGGAACAGTTTCCCATATAAAGCTGATTCCAAGGCTCATTAATTTAAGAAACAGCCATACTATACAGGCTATTACCGCACCACTGAACCCGCAAAAAAGATAATAGATGAAATTGTTGGCGAGTGTACTTTTTTTCATATGTTGCCCTCCGTATTAAAATTATATGATTTCTTTTGAGTGTTGTAATACGCAATTGTGTCTATATTGTCAAGTATAAATTGTTGGACATTGCTGTCATATAAAACGACTTTATATGAACCGTACATACCCAAGCGTTCCTGTGTTGTGATGCCGAGTTGAATACCGTTTTCAGTTGGAATTTTATGATTTTTACCGTTTTCGTCTGCAAAATATTCAAGCATATTAATTTTTATAAGCCAATTAGTTATGCTTGTTGTTTTAATTCCTTTCATTTCCTCGGTATCAATCAAACTGTTAAACTTTTTGGTAATTTCGCTAACTGTAATTGGGTTATCATCAAAAACATAATCTGCTAATTGCTGCGGTGTAACAGAAAAGGGAATTTTACTGTTTTTCTTTTTTGCGGATTGTTGTTATTTTCGATTAAATTTCTAAGTACATCGGAAACATAAAAAAGAATCTTGAAATATGTATATTATTTATAGTATCGTTTTCTGACGCCAATTCATTGGTTATCGGATTTATTCCGTTGGCAAGTTTGTCAAGATATGATTTTGCTTTTAAAAGTTTTTCATTTTCGTTCAAGTTAATTACCTGCTGCAGCTTTTATTAGGTAGTATGTGTTTAAAATTATACCATATTGATATAGAATATTGCAATTAATTAGAGAAAAAATATCGAAAATTTAGCTAATATGTTATATTAAAGTGCTGAAAGAAACTTTGTCGTGAAACTATATAATAGCTATTATTGGTGATGAAAGTGCAATTCAGCCTAAGTGTTTTGTTTATTAGGTTGAGAGATGTATTGCAAATTGAGATAAGCAAATATTTAAACATAATTATATTTTATTAGATAACTATGATAAAACGGTTGCCGAGATCGGATAGTGGTATAGACTATGATTTATAGCATTTATATAAGATTTTTATATCGCAATAATTTAATATAATATAAAATAATATTGTAGATGATATGACCACTAAAAATATTAAAATATTTTAAAAGTACTCTATGATTTGCGGAACTCCTGATTGGTTGGTATTTGTTTTCACTCTCTTATGGGCAAGGATAGCTGTTGTTTTTGCAAATAAAACTGAACCCAAAATTTTGTGTACTATAATCAAATTTAATTGTAGGTTTTCTTGCAAATTAACAATGATTTTGTAAAAAAATGCAAAATAGTCAAATTTGTATTGGTTAATATGCATATATTAAAGAAAAGTGCCAATTTATTAGTTATATTAATCTTAAATAAGCTTTTTTGTTGATATATTGAACTTTATGTGATATAATTATGAAAAAGTGTAGTGTGTAAATGTGTGCATATATTAAGAGGTATTAATTATGAACAGAGAAAAAACAATTTACAATAGAATAATTAAGAGAGTTTTAGATGTTATATGCTCTTTTATAGCAATTGTATTTCTCTCAATAGTTTATTTACCGATTTGTGTAGTTATAAAATGTACAAGTAAAGGCCCGATTTTCTTTAAGCAAAAGAGAATCGGAAAAGATAAAAAATATTTTAATATACTTAAATTCAGAACAATGAGAATTGATACTCCGAAAGATTGTCCTACTCATTTGTTAAAAAATCCGGAACAATATATCACTAAAGTTGGCAAATTTCTGAGAAAAACAAGTTTAGATGAATTGCCGCAAATTTTCAATATATTTAAAGGTGATATGAGTGTTATAGGCAAATGAGATATTATAAGAGCAACCAAGAGAATCCCCTTTTTTCAATGGCTTTGTTTTCATGATGTTTTAAGAATTGATATGTGTTGTAAGTGCAGAGAAAGGAAGAAAATGTACCGATTGAAAATTTAGGTCTTCTCGGATGCTCATTTTTGATCTAATCTAATTGAGCTAATTGTAAAAGTTATACGGTAACCGTTAGTTTAAAAAAACATACAGCTCATATCAGTTCTAAGCACCTACTATCACTTTGTAATGAGCGGGTTCTTTTCGTGGGAGTAAAGAAATACCCAACAATTAAAGGATGAGGGGTGTGCATGAAGATGAAGTTTATGTTTCATTCGATTGAAAATACCGAGTTTCTCTTTCGTAAAGAAGAAAGTGTAGATATATTTGATGGTAGCAAAGTGGTTACTGAGATAAGTTTATCGAAAGACTATAGCAAACAGGTAATAGAGGATGTAGCAAAAACAATTCATGGATGCATAGATGTGAAGTATTGTGGCAGTCTCGAACGAGTATCCAGGGAAGTATTTATTTTGAACGAATAAATGAGTCCTATACAAAGTTGCAGGTTGAAATTGAGACTTCCGATAAAGATGGAACAATTGAAGAGCAATATAATCGACCTTTAGAACACTTGAAAATTGCTGTAAAAACAGACTGCTTCTGGATTGCAAAACTTGTATTTGGATTTATGATGAGCAGTCAGAGTTACTTTGTGCGGATCTGTACCCACTAATATTTAGAATAGAGAATCATATAAGGAAATATGCAAATCGAGTGTTTGTACGACTTCTTGGATTTAATTGGAAACTTTGCAAATTGAAAATGAGCAATTAGCCTTAGAACAAGAATATGAGAAATACCATTGGAGAGATCGTATTAGTAGAAAGTCAGGGGCAGAGTGTCATTATCACAATGGTAGTGGACACGAAGGAGAAGAAGGACTTTGTGAAGCTGATAGCTATTCGGAGTATGATACAAGGAAATTAGAGAGATTTAAGGAAGCTGTCTTTGTGTTCATAGAAGAAGACTTGAATCCATTTGTGAAGAAGATTCCAGAGATGGAGTTTCTATCAATGAGAACATATATCCAATCGGAAAATGTTGTTGTTGCGGAAATGAGAATTACGTATACATATGTGAGATAAGTGGTGCAGTGTTTAATGACTTTGGCGGAAAAAACAATCTGTGTAATAAGTGTCTCTTGAAAATAGATGAGTAATGAAAGAATTAATATGATGAAGAAGAAAGAAAAATTAGCTTTGTAAATGTGTTTCAGTGTGTAAAAGAGAGCATAGTATGTGTGACCAATGGAGAAGAAAAACGTATTTGAAAATGAAAAGGCAGCAGAAGAATACTATGCAACTTTATATGGTAAATATGAAGTTCGTGAGATTTCTGTAAAGAAGGGTCTCCTTACATTATCAGTGGAAAATATCACAGCAAAAATTGCTGCAAATAACAAATCATTTATTGAAGAGTACAAAAAAGAAAATGGTGTAGAGCCATCATTCTTTAAAAAAAGACCTTGGTTACGAGAATGAATCGAAAATAACATTATGCATTATATTTGATAGATATTTCAGATGCATGTTTAGGTATAAAGGAGAAAGTAAGTTATGTATGTGAAATTTTGGAAAAGATTTTTTGATATCGTTTTGTCTGTTATAGGTCTTATTGTAGCAGCAATACCAATGGCAATTGTGGCAATTGCCATAAAATGGGATTCACCCGGTCCTGTGATTTTTAAACAGCAAAGATTGGGAAGATATGGAAAAGTGTATACCATGTACAAATTCCGTTCCATGTGTGTAGGAGCTGAAAAAGGTGGTGTTTATTCGGATGATAAGGATACACGTATTAGTCGTGTAGGAATGATAATCCGTAAGACGAGTCTTGATGAATTGCCACAGCTATGGAATGTATTAAAAGGCAATTGCAGTCTGATTGGTTTTAGAAGCCCGTTAACTTACCACCCTTGGCCGTGGGAGGAGTATACAGAAGAACAGAAAAAAATGTTTGAACTTCGTCCAGGTATTACTGGTTGGGCACAGGTGAATGGTCGTAAAACAGTTGAGTGGAACAATCGAATCGCAATGAACGTTTGGTATGCAGAAAATTGTTCTTTCCTATTAGACGTAAAAATTCTGTTCATGACAGTGTTTAAGGTCTTACGAAATGCAGATAACGAAAATGTAGGAGAAACTGTAAAAAATGAAGATATATAGATAGATTAAAATAAGAGGGTAAAAATGTTAAATTTAATGTACATAACCAATCGTCCAGAAATTGCTCAGATTGCAGAGTCAGCCGGTGTAGATAGAATATTTGTTGATTTAGAATATATTGGTAAAGCTGATAGACAGAGTGGTTTGGATACAGTCAAATCAAAGCATACTTTGGATGATGTGAGGATAATTTCAAAAGCAATCACAATGGCAGAACTATTGGTAAGGATAAATCCTATTCACGAAGCTACGGAAGAATATTGTTCCTCAAAAGAGGAAATAGACATTGCTATTGCGAATGGTGCTGATATTATCATGCTTCCGTTCTTTAAAACATTGAATGAGGTTGCTCAGTTTCTTACTTATGTAAATGGTAGAGTAAAAACGATGTTATTGCTAGAAACACCAGAAGCAGTAGAAATCATTGATGAAATTTTGCAATTGAAAGGTATCGATTATATCCATATTGGTTTGAATGACCTGAGTCTTGGATATGGAATGAAATTCATGTTCCAATTGTTAGCAGATGGAACTGTGGAGCGACTTTGTACAAAATTTAGAGAAAAAGGTATACCATATGGTTTTGGTGGCATTGCATCTCTTGGAAAAGGCATGATTCCAGCGGAAATGATTATTCGAGAACATTATCGACTTGGATCTACCTGTGCAATTTTATCGAGAAGTTTTTGTAATGTAGACAAGATTGAACATTTGGGCGTTATTAGTTCTACATTTGTTAATGGTATAAGAGAAATCCGTGCCTTTGAAGAGAAATGTCAGGAACATATAGGTTACTTTATGGATAATAAGTGGGAATTAGAAAAGTTTGTGAAAAAAATAATACAATAGGAGAGTAACAATCAGATGAATTTACTTGTAACGGGTGCTTTTGCATGGACAGAAGATGAATTGAATAAATTGAAGCAACTTGGTCATGAAGTAATATTTATGCAACAGGAAAAAGATAAACTTCCATGCAGTCCGGAATGGGTAGAGGGAATCATTGGAAATGGCATTTTTTTAAGTCATCCGATTGAACAATTTACTTCATTGTATTATATACAATTAACCAGTGTAGGGTTTGATCGTGTACCTATGGATTATGTAAAAACTCATAATATCCAGATACACAATGCGAGGGGCGTTTATAGTATTCCTATGGCAGAGTTTGCAATTTGCGGAGTGTTGGAATTATATAAACAAAGTTGCTTCTTTATGAAAAATCAAGAAGAACACCAGTGGGAAAAACATCGTGGTTTGATGGAGTTGTCTGGAAAGACAGTATGCATTGTAGGATGTGGAAGTGTAGGAACAGAGTGTGCAAAGAAATTTAAAGCATTTGGATGTAAGGTAATTGGTATTGATAGATTTCCTTATGTATCAGAATATTTTGAAGAAATGTACTCACTTTCAGAGTTGGAAGAATATTTAATAATCAGTGATGTTGTGGTATTGACATTGCCACTGACTGAAGAAACTTATCATATCATAGATGCTGATAAATTAGAGAAGATGAAAAAAGGAGCTATACTCGTTAATATTGCGAGAGGAGCTGTGGTGGATGCAGAGGCATTGGTAAGTGCTGTAAAAAATAGATTAGCAGGAGCACTTCTTGATGTGTTTGAAGAGGAACCGTTGAATGAAACTGATCTACTGTGGGATACAGAAAATGTAATTATTACACCTCATAATAGCTTTGTAGGCGATGGCAATCATCAGAGAATGTTAGGTGTTATTTTTAGAAATTTGGAGGAACAGTAATGAAAGTTTTGTTAGTTGCAACGGTGCAGAGTCATATCTGTCAATTTCATAAACCTCTTGTAAATATGTTACATGAACATGGTGTAGAAGTTCATGTAGCGGCTCGCAATAATCTTGCAGAGAAAAATGGACTTGCATTGGATTTTGTCGAAAAGGTATTTGACATTCCTTTCGCACGATCCCCAAAAAGTAAAAATAATATTATTGCTTATAAGCAACTAAAGAAAATTATTGATGAGGGTCATTATGATGTTGTTCATTGCAATACGCCTATGGGGGGGATTGTAACAAGACTGGCAGCAAGAAATGCAAGAAAGCATGGAACTAAAGTTTATTATACAGCTCATGGATTCCATTTCTATAAGGGTGCACCTAAAAAAAATTGGATTGTGTTTTATCCAATTGAGAAATTTTTTGCAGATCATTTTACAGATAAGGTCATTACCATTACAAAAGAGGATTATCGTTTAGCATCAAAAAAGTTTAACACGATTGTAGAACATATGCATGGAGTTGGAGTGAACGAGGAGAAGTATCTGTCTGTAACACCAGTGGAAACAAAAAAATTTCGACAAGAAAACAAGTTTGATGAACATTTTGTAATTCTTTGTACTGGCGAATTAAATAAAAATAAAAATCAACAAGTATTAGTCCAGGCTATGGAAGAGGTAGTAAAAAAATGTCCTAATGTACTTTTATTACTGGCAGGTAACGGACCTGAAGAAATGAATTTGAAAGATCAAATTGAAGAAGCAGGATTAAGTGCTTGTATCCAATTATTAGGATATCATACTGACTTGGAAAAATATGTTAATGCAAGTGATTTGGTTGTGTCGGCGAGTAAGAGAGAGGGCCTGCCACTAAACATTATGGAAGCAATGCTTTGTGGAAAAGCAGTAGTTGCATCTAATAACAGAGGACATCGTGAATTGATAGAGAATAGCGTTACGGGTACGGTTGTAGCAGAGTGTTCTCCAAATCAAATTGCAGAAGCAACTTTAGAATTAATAGAAGATAGTGGTAAAAGAAAAAAATATGGGGATGCAGCCAAGAAAACTATTCAGCCTTATACTTCGAAGAATATCACAAAGGAATTGCAAAGTATTTATGAGTTATAAAATAGCAAAGAAAAATACTATGGAGTATCAATGAAGTTGAGTTTTGGTACAAAACAGTATGATAGAAAGGAGAAATGCAGTAATTAGTTGACATAATTACTATGTGAATAGATATGACAAAATTATTACCTACTTTTTTTGCGTGCATGATATTAGCTATAATATCTGAAAGATGCTCAATTCGGGAAGAAGGAAAACTCGAGTACCTACATAAGGATAAAATTTTTTATTTTATGATAGTGGTTTTAATGATTCTTCTTGCTGGATTAAGAGTAAGATATAACGACACTGCTACATATATTTCAGCTTATGAAAATTTAGATGTATCAGGAAACATCCTTTCAAGTATTTCGTGGAATATTGGAGATAATCCAGCATTTAATCTTATAAACTTAATCCTCAAAAAAATAGGAATATCAGGAAATGGTTTTATTATGTTTTACTCCATTGTTACAGTTGGGTTATATCTTTGGTTTGTAAAAAAATATTCAAATGATTTTGCCCTTTCTTGGTTTATCCTATTTACAGGAGGAACATATATTTTCTCATTTGCAGCAATTAAGCAATGTATGGCTATAGCGATTGGTTTAGTAGCTGTAGATGCTCTTATAGAAAAAAAGAAGATTAAATTTGTAGTTTGTATATTGGTGGCTACATTATTTCATACATATGCGTTACTGTTCTTTGCGGCTCCATTGTTATTATTTCCAGTATGGTCATTTAAAAGTTATTTATTAATATTTCTAACAGCCATAGCCGGAATAGGATTTCAAACATTACTAGGTGGCATGTTGAGCATTACTTCCTTATTAGGCGAGAATTATGATATTGAGTCGTTTAGCGGAGAAGGTGTTAATATCTTTAGATTGTTGGTTGCTTTGGCACCAGTTATACTTTCGTTTGTAGCTAAAAATGAATTGAGAAAAAGTGAGAATAGAATAGAGCGTATTATGATAAATCTTACAATGATAAATGCGGCATTGATGGTTATAGCCTCTTTTGGTACAGCATTTTATCTTGCAAGGGTAGCAAATTATTTTGCTATTTTCCCTGTGATTAGCATTCCATATTTATTGAAATATTTCACAAAGGATTTACAGGTTCTATTAAAAATAATAATCATAGTTGGTTATTTCGGATATTTTGTTTATGCGTATGGAGTGGTCAGAGGAGGATTTGATTTTGCATATGATAGCATTACATTGTCTCAATTTATTGAAACATTGTTTGCACATTAAAAATAGGAGATTAGAATGTTAAGAGTTTTGCATGTTGTAACAGATATGAATCGTGGTGGTTTAGAGACCATGATAATGAATTATTATAGAAATATTGACAGAAAAAAAATTCAGTTTGATTTTTTAGTTCATCGTGGATATAGAGCTAGTTATGATGATGAAATAGAATCTTATGGTGGGAAAATTTATCGGTTATCTCGATTAATACCATGGAGTAAAAATTACATAAAGATGTTAGATGCGTTTTTTCAGGATCATCCAGAGTATAAAATTGTTCATGTACATCAAGATTGTCTTAGTGGTGTTATATTGAAAGTAGCTGAGAAAAACGGCGTGCCCATAAGAATTGCACATAGTCATTCATCAAGTCAGGACAAAAATTTAAAGTATCTTATCAAATTGTGGTACAAACGTTGGATTCCTAAGTATGCAACAGACTTATTTGCGTGCGGAAAAGAGGCTGGAGATTGGATGTTTGGTGGAGCAAAATATAAAATTATCAATAATGCAATTTCAGCAAAGGTCTATACTTTTGATGCAGGGAAAAGAGATGTTATGCGTAAGGAATTAAATTTAGGAAATGCATTTACATTAGGATTAACCGCTAGATTTTCTTGGGCGAAAAATCATCATTTTTTATTGGATATTTTTGATGAAGTTTTAAAAATGGATCCATCAGCAAAATTACTTTTAGTAGGAGATGGTGAGCTAAGAAAAGATATTGAGGCAAAAATGCATGAATTGGGATTAGCAGAGCATGTAATAATGACTGGAGTTAGCTCAGATGTTCAGAATTTATTGCAAGCTATGGATGTTTTTGTGATGCCGTCTAATTATGAAGGGTTAGGGGTGGCGGCAGTTGAGGCACAGGCAGCAGGACTTCCTTGTTTCCTTTCTGAAAAAGTTCCAGAAGCATGTAAAATTACGGACTCAGTTTATTATATCGCTTTGTCAGAATCAGCAAGAACATGGGCAAGTCAAATATTATCAGTTAAGGGTAAGGAAAGAAAAAACACATATCAAGAAATCAAGAATTCAGGTTATGATATTGAACAAAATGCAAAACAATTAGAAAACTTCTATATAAAGAAATATGAAAATTTAGGTGAAAGGAATTAAGTATGAAACCAATATTGACGATTTTTACTCCAGCATACAATCGTGCACATACAATTGGTCGAACATATGAGAGCCTAAAAAAACAGAATTGTAAAGAGTTTATTTGGCTTATTATTGATGATGGCTCTACGGATAATACTTCGGAGTTAGTAGAACAGTGGAAAAACGAATCGTGTGGATTTGAGATTCGATATATATATAAAGAAAATGGAGGAATGCATACAGCACATAATATAGCTTATGAAAATATAGATACGGAATTGAATGTATGCATTGATTCTGATGATTGCTTGGCAGAGGAGGCTGTTCAGAAAATCCTAAATAAATGGGAAGCAGTAAAAGACTTTGGATATGCAGGAATTATTGGATTAGATGCAGATATGAATACCGGGGAAATTATTGGAAGTAAGTTTCCGGAAGATATGTGGGAAACAACTTTGGTAGAATATTATGCTAAAGGTGGAAAAGGAGATAAAAAATTAGTATATCGTACAGATGTTATTAATAGGTATCCGCCTTATCCGGTATTTGCTGGGGAAAAGTATGTTGCATTAGGCTATAAATATCGGTTGATTGATAATGATTATAAGTTAGCTGTTTTAAATGAGGTACTTTGTAATGTAGAATATCAAACTGATGGATCGTCGGGAACAATGTATAAGCAATATTTAAAAAATCCAAGAGGTTTTGCTTTTTGGAGAAAAATTAGTATGCAATATCCTGAGTCAAGAAAGAGAATGTTTCGAGATTGTGTGCACTATGTATCAAGTAGTTTAATTGGTCATAATTGTCATTTTATTAAAGAGTCACCGAAAAAAGTGTATACATTATTAGCAATACCGTTTGGAGCACTTCTTACAGTATATATAAAATATAAAGCAAGAGGGTAATATTATGAATGATAGATGGAAAAAAGATTATTATCGTATGACTGGAGAGAAGTATAAGAATGGGATAAAATCATTTGCAACAATGAGATTTTCTCATCAAATTAAGTATATGAAATTGTGGCGCAAAGTTAGTGAAAAAGGAAATATAGTTGATAAGATACGTTTGCATATAAAAGCGAAAAAATATGGACTGGAAATTTCGCCAAAAGCAAAGATAGGCGAAGGCCTTTATTTGGGGCATGCATTTGAAATTACTGTCGCTGGGGGGGCAATAATTGGAGCAAATGTAAATTTACATAAAGGATGTACGATAGGAGCTGAAAATCGAGGAGAGCGAAAGGGCTGTCCGATAATAGGAGAAAAAGTATATGTAGGTATAAATTCTACAATAGTAGGAAATATCCATGTGGGTAATGATGTAATGATAGCTCCAAATACGTTCGTGAATTTTGATGTGCCGGATCATTCTATAGTAGTAGGAAATCCGGCAAGTATTCACAAAAAAGAGAATGCAACACAAGGATATATTGCGTTTTGCGTAGGGAAAGAGGAAGGTTGATAAATGATACCAAAGAAAATACATTATTGTTGGTTTGGCAGAGGTGAGAAATCTAAATTAACAGAAAGATGTATCAAAAGTTGGAAAAAATATTGTGTTGATTATGAGATTATAGAATGGAATGAGGATAATTTTGATATCAATATTCATCCATACACAAAGTATTGTTACGAAAATAAAAAATGGGCATTTTTAAGTGATTATGTTCGATTGTGGGTAGTAGAAAAATATGGTGGTTTGTATTTTGATACAGATGTGGAAGTAATTAAGTCCTTTGATGATTTATTACAATATGATGGATTTTATGGTTTTGAAAATCCTAATTATGTTGCATCAGGGTTAGGATTTGGCTCAATTGCTCACCATATAACAGTTTGTAAGATGTTGGAGAAGTATGATGAACTAGTGTTGAAAAATGGAGAAGTTAAGTTGACTGGATGTCCACTGTTGAACACAGAAGCACTTCTTCCTTTGGGGCTAAAATTAACAGGAAAAAAACAAGTGATAGAGGGAACTAAAATATTACCGAGTGAGTATTTAAATCCACTAGAGGATTCAACTGGTATTGTGAGAAAAACAGAAAATACGCTTTCGATACATTGGTATGCTAAAAGTGCGTTAGATAAAAAGACAATACTTAGAAGCAAATTAACGAGACCGATACATCGATTGTTTGGGAAAAATTGTTTTTCCTTTCTAAAGTGGATATTGCATAGATAGGGGGAGAATGAATGTTTGAAAGGACAGCATTATTTGCAGAAAGTTGGAATGTTGCATGGAGAAAGATAAATAGAGAAAGTATCTTAACAGATAAAATAACTCCATTTGCTATTATAAAAAATAGCTTTAGGTATTGGGCAGCAGATCCATTTTTATTTGAGTATGAAAATCAGTTTTATATTTTTGCAGAGCTTTATGATTATATAAAATGCAGAGGCTGTTTAGGATATTGTAAATGGGATGGGATAAAATTTAGTGGGTGGAAAAAGATTATAACAGAAGCCCATCATTTATCATATCCGTTTATTTTTGAAAAGCAAGGACAAGTGTACATTATGCCGGAGTCAGGTGCAGATCATTCTTTGTACTTATATAAAGCTGTTCAATTTCCAGATAAATGGGAAAAGTTGAATTCAATACGAGAAAATGTTGTATATGGAGATACGACTCCTTTTAAGTGGAAAAAACATAGTTATGCATTAAGTTATGATGTGGGTAATGCAGATGAATATCATCTTGTATTATTAGATTTGGAAGAGCCAACTAATGATTGTATTTTAAAAGGTATAGACAATATAGAGTTACGCAGACCGGCAGGAAAAATGGTACATATGAACGGAATGAATATTAGACCAGCACAAAAATGTGTAAATGATTACGGGGAAGGTTTAGTATTCTATGAATATGGATTAGAGGGAAAAAATTATATTGAAAAAGAATTACAGCAAGTATTACCTCAGGATTTAAAATATTCAAAGGAAATTCTGATGGACGGAATGCATACATATAATAGGTGGGGAGAATATGAGGTTATTGATTTAAAAACAAGACGGTTTAATATTCTCAATTTTGTTTTTAGAATGTTGGGGAAATTTAGAGGATAAAGTTATGATTAGAGTTTTTATGGTAGGTATGAGTACTGATAAGGGTGGAGTAGAAGCATATATTAGTAATTTATCTATTTTCTTATCTGATGAAAAATATGAGATTGTATATTCCTGGCCGGTGATGGAAGTGAATGGAAAAATGTGGTTGTGTCCTAGAAATAGGCATAATTATTACGAGTATGCAAAGTTTTGGAAACGCTTCTTTAAAGAAAATCATTTTGATGTGGTATATTATAACACTTGTGATATTGTAAGTGTGGATATGCTGAAATTTGCAAAAAAAGCAGGGGTACCGGTAAGAATTATACATTCACATAATACAGAGAATCAGATGAAAATGGATATGTTTCATCGTATAACAGAAAAACATAATCGTAAGAATATCGAAAAAATTGCTACGAACTTATTAGCATGTTCAGAAGATGCAGGATATTGGATGTTTCCAGGAAAGAAGTTTACTGTGATTAAGAATGGAATTGATTATTCTAAATACAGATATCAATTAGAAAATCGAACAGAATGTCGTAAAAGTATATCTGTTGCAGATGGTTATTTGGTAGGTTGCATAGGAAGGCTCGATCCGCAAAAGAATCCGCTTATGTCAGTGGAAATTATGGAAGAAATATCTAAATTGAATGCAACTGCAAAATTTGTATTTATAGGTGATGGAGAACTTAGACCTCAGGTAGAACAGAAAATTAAAGAATACAATCTTGAAGATAGAATCGTCCTATTAGGGCCTCGTGACGACGCAAATAAATGGTATTCGGCACTAGATTGTCTTGTCATGCCATCATTATTTGAAGGACTTCCATTTACTTTAGTAGAGGCACAAGCAGCAGGTTTGTCTTGTGTGGTATCAAACAACGTATCTAGTGATGCAAATATTACAGGATTAATTGAGTATATCGATTTGAATCAAAGTACAAAAGTATGGGCAGAACATATATTAGAAACTTGTGAGAAAGAAAGATTAGATACAAAAGAACAATTAAAAAAAGCAGGGTATTCAATTCAAGATACAGCGGAGCAGGTTGATAAAATAATTCAAACATCATTAGAAAAGAGAGTACAATGTTGACGAGTAAAGTAAGAGAATCAAATTTAGAATATCTCAGAATTCTTAGTATGATTTTTATTGTTGCAGGACACTCAGTGTTGCATGGTGGGGTGGAGATGCCTCTAACAGTAAATGGGATTTTTGCTTTTGTAATGACACAGGGGTCAAGAATAGGTGTTAATATATTTGTTTTACTGTCAGGATATTTTTCTGCTACGAAGGTAATTTATATAGATAAAATAAAGAAAATTTATATTCAAGTATGGACTTATTCAATTATGATTGCAGTGGTATTGTTTGCTTTTGGAAAAATCAGTTTAAAATCTGTTATCATGTCGGCTTTGCCAATATCAACTTCTCAATATTGGTTTGCAACATGTTATGTGATTCTTTTATTGATTAGTCCGGCATTGCAAATTTTTATTCATAATGTAGATAGAAAAATATATAGAAGAATATTGATTGTATTGTTTGTGCTTTGGTCTGTTATTCCATCGTTTCACATTGGTCAACCGGGCTATTCCAATATGGGATGGTTTATATTTCTATATTTATTAGCTGGATACATAAGAATATATCCAACAAAGTATATTGATCGGATAAATGTGTTATATGGTATGGTAGCATATGGAATATTGGTTGTATTTGCAGTAATTACATATGTATATGGATATAATATTCCATTTTTCAGAGAAAATGCAAAATATTTATATGCAGAGATGAATACAGTTACTGCCATCACATGTTCTGTTTTATTGTTTTTAGGATTTCGAAATTTAAAGATAAGAAACAATCCTAAAATAAATAAAATAGCAGGTTGTACCTTTGGGGTATATCTTTTCCACGATCATCCTCTTATTAGAGATGTTATATGGGTTGATCTATTAGGAAATAGGGATCATATTGATGAATCATTATTTCCGTTAAGATTGATTTTGTCCATAATTGGAGTGTTTCTTATTGGTACTGTTTTGGAATATTGTAGACAAATAATTTTAGGGAGAATAAGTTATAATGATAATAAAAAAAGTAATGGTCAGATTACGTAATACTGTCTGGAATTATAAGCATAAAAAAATAAGTCAGAAAAATCGTGAACGGCTGAATTGCGATGATGTTACTATTATTTCTACAAATTGTACTGGTGGTATTCTATATCATGATTTAGGTCTTGAATTTAAATCTCCAACAGTAAATCTGTTCTTTCGTGCACAGGATTTTATAAAACTGTGTGAAAACATAGAGTACTATATGAGCATTGACAAATTTGTTGAATGTACGGATAAGGAAATTATCGGAGATAGAGAATATCCGGTTGTATATTTGGGAGATTTACTGGTATTTTGTGTTCATTATGATACAGTAGAAGAGGCAGAAAGAAAGTGGAATTCTAGAAAGCAACGCATCAACTGGGAACATATCGTGATTATAAATTGTGATAGAGAGGGTATGACAGAGGAAGTGAAAGATCGTTTTGAAGCACTTCCTTACCGTAAAGTGATGTTTGTACATAAGCCCGATAAAAAACATCCTAGTTGTTTTTATATTAAAGGATATGAAAATCAAGAATCGGTAGGAATTATTACGGATCATAATACATGGGATGGAAAAAGACCGGTCGATCAGTTTGATTGGGTGAAATTTATAAATGGAGATAGTTGATATGTTACAACAAGGGAGAGATAATTTTGAGAGCAGAGCAGAGCGCATTGAATGGATAGATTAAGCAAAAGGTATAGGCATTGTTTTAGTTATGTTGGGGCATTGCTGTTTATACCGGAATTTTTGCTTTTGGTTTTATGCATTTCACATGCCTTTATTTTTTATTTTGTCAGGATATACTTTTTCTGGTAAGGAAAAATTTGCGGATTATTTAAAGAAGAAAATAAGAACTCTTTTAGTACCATACATGTTTTTTGTAATTATTACAATGTGTTGTAACGGAGTTTTGGCAGTAACACACGGGAATGAATATCATGTATTTGAAATACTCAAGCTATATATTATCCAAAATAGATATACCTTACTATGGTTTATTACGTGTTTGTTTTTGGCAAATCTGTTGATGTATGTGTTGCAAAGTCTTCGGTCTAAAACAAAGACAAATCATTTTTGGCTAATTATTGGTTGCATAGGTGCTTTGGTATTTGGAATATATAGAGTTATTATAGGGAAAGATTTACCATGGAATGCGGATTTGTCAATTTTAGCAATGGCATTTATGAGTTTTGGAAAGTGGTGTAGAGAGCAAAAAATTATCGAGAAAGTAAAATTAATGAGATATAGTTTGGCTATTTGTATCCTAATAACATTTAGTGTTTCAGCAGTTAATTATATTTATTTTGAGAGAGTGGATTTATATAGCGATGCTTTTGGAAACCCAATTTTATTTATGACTGCTGCACTTACTGGAACATTTGCAGTTGTATTGATATCAATGACGACAAATAATCGAATATTAATAGAACTCGGAAAGAATTCGCTGATTTATTATGGGTTACATAAAATAATTATTGATTTGATGTTTGTTGTATATGAAAAAATGGGGATACAAATTGATAATGCAAGTTGGTCTGCTGTAGGATTTGCAATAATAAGTGTATGTGTTGCAATTGTGATATTGACGCCAGTTAAGTGTTTGGTTCTGAAATATATACCTTGGTGTTTAGGAAAGAAAAAAGAGTAGGGAAGATATGATTAGTGTAATTGTACCAGTGTATGGTGTAGAAAAATATTTGCCTAAATGTATAGAAAGTTTAGTGAAACAAACTTTTAAGGACATTGAAATAGTATTAATTGATGATGGATCTCCGGATTCTTGCGGAAAAATATGTGATGAGTATGCTGAAAATTATGAACAACTTGTTGTTATTCATCAAGTAAATCAAGGAGTTTCAGCGGCAAGAAATGCGGGATTAAAAATTGCTAAGGGCGAATATATTGGATTTGTTGATCCTGATGATTGGATAGCACCGGAGATGTATGAAAGTATGCACTCAGCCATGAAAGAAACGAATGCAGATTTATGTATATGTGGGTATGATTATTATGATGAACACGGAAAAGTAGATGAGAATAGACGTTATAATACAAAAGAAAATGAGACTATTACACAGAAGGATGTGATGTATAGATTTTCTGATATGCCACCAACTATTAGGCATGGAGTTGTAAATAAATTATTTAAAAAGGAATTATTAAATGGTCAGATGTTTAAGGAAGGATTACATTCATCAGAAGATGTGTTCTTTTTGAATGAATATGTTCAAAAGATTCAAAATGCAGTGGTTGTGCATCAGCCTTATTATAAAAATCTTGTTCGTCAAGGAAGTGCAACGCATGGTGGACTAAGTATAAATAGTTTGGCAGATTCATTTGAAGCACATTACCAAATGTATCAAGATGCAGTTGGAAAATATCCGGAATTAAAAGAACATAGTCTTGCTTTTTTATTAGATGTTTGTACTTTGAAGTATACAGAAGCATGTAGAAAATCGTTGCAACTTGAACAGAGTGAAAAAAAGAAAATTCAAAAATGTCTTACAGAAATGAGACATTTTATTAAAAGAAATGCTGTTTCAGCACTTTTTAATAAAGAAATTTATTGGAAAACCAGAGTAATGTATTTAATTTTAAAGTAGAGGATTAATGGTGAAGAAAATTAGTATTATTGTTCCTGTATATAATGTGGAAAAGTATGTAGAAAATGTATACAGAGCTTAATAAATCAAAGCTATAAAAATGATTATGAGAAATAGATGGCGAATTATGTCATCGAAACGTATATATTGGAAAGAAAAAGTGATAATGTTAGTTGGATGGTTTTAGTGATAATATGAAAGAAGATATAAGAAATATACAAATAAAGTGCATAGAAATTTTAAATATAGTCGATCAAATATGTCATAAACATAATATTCAATATTCACTCTGTGGAGGAAGTGTTGTAGGAGCACACCTTTATCAAGGATGTTTACCGTGGGATGATGATGTGGATTTAATGATGACGAGAGAGAATTATAATAAGTTTCTTTCTGTTATAAAACAGGAACTTCCAAAAGGATTTTCGGTTCATAATTATCAACTTTCAGATACATATTGGTCGTTATTTACTAAGATTGTTAATGATAATACTACAATAGTTCAAAATGATGGTGCAGTGTCTGGTGTGTTCTTAGATATTACTGTTTATGATAAAATACCAGATAATTATAAACGGAAAGAGGATATATTTCTTTGGAAGATGTCACAGGTGGTTAGTATTGGAAAAATAAAGGGAAAATCGTTAAAGGCAATTGTAAGAAATATGGTGCTTACACTTTTCTTTAGGGATAAAAGTAAGTATTATAAGTTTTTTCAAAAACATGTAGAGAAAAATGGAATGTGCAAAAAGTATCATTATTCAGAATTGTTTGGAGCATTTTGTAATACGAAACCCTATGATGCAGAGATATTTGAGAATTATACGCAGATTATGTTTGAAGGAAAGAAGTATATGATTGTAAAAGATTATATAAAATATTTGCAGACAAGATATGATCGTACTGATTTTAGAGAACCGAAAGAAAAACAGGTTGCGCCACATTATCAATATGTAAATTTTGAAATGCCATATAAAAAGTATTTACAACAACATATGGGAGTAGAAAATGAGTAAAGGGAAAAAAATTCTAAAAATTTTTGGGTATGGAGTCATTTCCCAAGTTATTACACTATCGCTTGGAATTATTATTCCTAAATTGATGATTGTAAGTTATGGCTCAGAAGTAAATGGGCTGCTGTCTTCTATCAGACAGGTTTTTGTTTATGTTGCACTTCTGGAGGCCGGGATAGGAACTGCATCATTACAGGCACTGTATGCGCCAATTGCTGCTAATGACAAAAAACGTACTTGTGAAATAATGTCTGCAACAAATCAATATTATAAACGAACAGGCATTTTGTATGGTATAGCAGTTATTGCTTTGGCAATAATATATCCTATAGTTGTAAAATCAGATATACCTGTGTTTGTAGTTGTGGCAGTTATATTTTTTCAGGGAGCATCAGGTGTTATTAACTATTTTTTTCAAGGTAAATTTACAATTTTATTGCGCGTAGATGGAAAAAGTTATATAACAACAAATGCAACAACCATAGTTTCTGTTGCTTCAAAACTTATTCAAATTGGTTTGATGTTAACTGGATTTGATGTAGTCATGGTTCAATTTGCATATTTCGTAGTGAACTTGGTACAAATGATTTATATATCGTTATATGTGAAGAAACATTATGCATGGCTTGATTTATCTGTTGAGCCGGATTATGCTTCGTTGAGTCAAAGTAAAAATGTAATTATACATCAAGTATCAGGACTTATTTTCAATAATACAGATATTATTGTCCTTACATTATTCTGTGACTTAAAAACAGTTAGTGTATATTCATTATATAGTTTGATTGTTAGTTGTGTGTCTAACATTATCGACACGTTATGCAGCAGTGTTGAATTTGTGCTTGGACAAGCATTTAATTCGGACAGAAAATATTTTTTAAAACTTCAGGAAGTATATGAAACTTACTATTTAGGCATTTCATTTTTCTTTTTTACCGTAACATTGATTATGCTTCCTTCGTTTATGAGGGTATATTCTCAGGGAATCACAGATGCCCAATATGTAGATAAATATTTACCGCTTCTATTTGTAACTTTGAATGTGTTGATGTATGCGAGAAGAACATCAAGTCAGATCATTAATTTTGCTGGGCATTTTAAACAGACACAGGTAAGGTCAATTATAGAGAGTGCTATTAATCTTACAGTATCATTAGTTTTGGTATTTAAAATAGGTGTGTATGGAGTTTTAATAGGAACCATTGTAGCATTATTTTATCGAACAAATGATGTTATTATTTATGCAAACTGGAATATATTAGGAAGAAAACCATGGAAGACATATAGAAGATGGATACAAAACTTATTTGTTATGATAAGTTCTGTATTTTTGATTAATAATATTTTACCGGATATTGAAAATTATTTTTCATGGATTGTAAATGCAGCGTGGGTGTCAATAGTATGCGGAGCGGTATACTTTGGCATAGATTCTATCTGCGATATAGAGAGTTTTAGATTTGTAAAAGAAATGTGTCATGGATTTGTAAAAAAAAGAGAAGTTCGGTAAAAGATTATATAAATTAAACGGTGTTTAAGCTCCGGTAATAATTTATGTAGATAGGATTATAAATAATTGTAATAGGAGAAATATTTGGATATTTATCAGATTATCATAACGTATAATAAAGCTTGGACAAAAGAAGAAACTGTATGCTTTGGTATTATATTAATATTTCTAACAGGAATACTTGCAATAAGTGTGTATAAACACAAAATACTTAAACAACAGGCAGTAGCTATATTATTACTTGCAATATATCTTGGGATTGTGTTGGGCTCGACGGTATTCACAAGGGAATCATCAATACGTAGCTATAAGCTTATGCCTTTGTGGTCATGGAAAGAAATTCTATTTGGAAATGATGCGAGAGAATTGTTGATAGAAGATTTATTAAATGTTATCTTGCTATTACCAATGGGCGCATTATTACCTTTTGTTTTTGGAAAAAAATTGAAGATTAAAAAAGCTTTTTTATATGGATTTTTTGTATCGGTAGTAATTGAATGTTGCCAATTAGTGTTCAAATGCGGACTATTTGAATGGGATGATATGATTCATAATGGAATTGGCTGTATGTTAGGCGATATGATAGGAAATACAATATTGAATGAATGGCAGAGATTAAAAAGGAACAGGAATATATAGTATAGACTATAGAACAGGAATATGGAGGGGAAAATCGAGTTCGTAACAACAAGGATAGTGTTAGCATCTAAATTGGCTTTGTCAGGAGTACGGCACAAAAGGCGGTGCAGGCAAACAAAAAACAAAAATTGAAAGTTGCTGCAAACTCTGCTATAAGAAACACAGGAAAAAGATTATCATTTAATTCAAATGCAAGTTTTGAAATAGTACTTGATGGTTATGATGATAAAGTATTATTAGGACTTTCAAAAGCAAGTAAGAGAGTTGCTGAATTAGGTGGAAAAGACGGAAAAGGACATCTTTCACTAATAAATTAAGAAACAGGTAAAGAAGAATATTTTGAAGCTGGTAGCGAACAGTTTGTTGGCGGAAGCGACTTATTTAAATTCTTATCTGAAAACCCTAATAAAAAATATGCTTTTATACATAATCATAATGAGGACGGATATTTTTCAGAATGTGACTTAATGTGACTTAACTACTCTATTAACCGCCGATAATATTACTATGTTTGCGGCTATAAGAATTGATGGAGTATGTTATGTTACTGAAAAAGCTGAAACACTAAAAAATGTTTCTTTTTGGGATAAGTTATTCCCTGATGAGATTAACAGCTTGAATAAAAAATACAGAGATGGTATAATAACAGCAGGAGAACGCACTCGCATGCGTGAAGAAATAATTGTTGATGGACTACTAAAAAAATATACTAAAGGATTGATTGAACTTGGATAATGAATGGGCTACACTTACAATAAAAGAGGTTCCGTTTTGGAGAGATGATATGACCCCAGAAGAGTATGACATAGAGAGGACATACTTTTATGAGAATTTTGATTCATATAAAAAAGGAACCTACATTCCATTGTGGAAACAGAAAAAATAACAGGCTTGATTTTTTAGTTTATAACGCATTTTAATTAAAAATGTAGTTACACCACCAATTCATTAAAACGCAAATTAAACGATTTTAAACGGCATTTAAAGGAGCTGTAAAAAACAGTCCAAATAAAAAACGACTGCATTCTAACCGAAAGGTAGGAATGCAGTCATTTTTGTGATATAATTTAATATCAATGAAAAACCATATCAACAAGGTACATAAAACTAAAAAGTTTTCTACATTAAAGGTGCTTGGTTTTGCACCTTTTCGAGTTATGCCCAAATTTTAAACATTTTTAACATTTTTCATATTTTCATATCATATTTTTATACAATTTCAAGAATGCAAGCAAAAAAATCACCGAGGCTCACTTTTTCGTGAATCTCGGCTTTTTGATATGCTGTTTTTTACAGCACCTATCGTCAGATTGCATAAACGGAAAGTATTTGTGGGCTTGCCCACACCCACAACCTTTGAAAAGGTCGACTAAACTTTTACAATTGCTTGATAAAACAGTTTTCTAAACCATAATTTACCAAAACTTGTGATAAAGAACCGTTTTAATGAAAATTGTTATGGGTATGTATTACTACACCTTAATTTTACGGCATAATTTAGTATTATTTAGATGTAAACGGTTATTTTGCATTTGATTTAAAATCAGCCTTGTATTAAAAACATAAAGAATATAAGCATATAAAATCAGTGACTTGCTTAGTTAATAGAAGTAGGTGAGGGGTTTTTACTGTATTTGCATATTATAATACAGTTAAAAGCAATGTTTTACGGGAAATAGGCAAAAAGAAAAACCGCATACAAGCCTTAAAAACGGCTTGGTTATGCGGTTTATTTGTGGAGCTGGTGAACGGACTTGAACCGTCGACCTACTGATTACGAAACATTACAAGAATTTGAAAAAGTGCAGTAAACAAGCGTATTTTTATTATACATTGACTAACATCAGACTAACATCATTTTTTGCGGTTCTGCAATCGCAGAGATGTAATCGTTTAGGTCTATAATTTTATTGATTTTCTTAATCTGATTTGTTTGCACTAAATGTGTATAAATATTCAAAGTCGTTTCGGGCTTTGCGTGTCCGAGTTGGTTTTGGACATAAAGTAAATCTTGACCGCAAAAGAACAAGTTTGTAGCAAAAGTATGCCTTAGATAATGTGCGGTGAATCTTTCAATAACAAACGGAACGCCTTTTGGGTCGAACTTACTTTTTGGCTTTCGCTCATATTCGGAAAAATCTCCGTATTTAAGATTGAGGTCTGCCATATAGCTGTCCCACAGTTCTCGCCACGCTGTTGTTGAGAAGAACTCCCCTTTTGTTGTAAGTACAACAAAGTCGGATTGTTTATGGTTCTTTTGATTTTTCAGAAAATCCACAAGGGTGTGGGGAATATTGACTGTTCGTATGCCAGCCTTTGACTTTGCGCCTTGCACAATGTGCGGAGTTCCTGTCATTACAAGTTTTTGATGAACACTAATTTGAGCATTTTCAAGGTCAATGTCATACCATTGCAACGCAAGGCATTCACTTAATCTTAAACCAGACAGCATCATAAGCATAGCGGGAAGCTGTGCTCTGTGTGGCATTTCCATAACCCACCGCTGTTCTTGCTCGGTCAATGCCCTGCGCTCGCTTACAGGTGCATTTTTCGGTATTCTGACATATGTTAATGGATTGTAGTCAAGTATGCGGTTTTCAACAGCAAAGTCAAACACCTGCCTTGCGGTCATTCTGTAATCACGCAGAGTTTTCTTTGAAGTCGGTTTGCCTGTATGTGGATTTCGTGCGAAATAGTCATTTATGATACATTGAAAATCTGCTTTTACAAGTTTGCTGATTGCAACATCGCCTAATACAGAAAACGGTTTAAGGTTTGTTTTATAACTCTTATACTGCTTGTCAGAAGAAAGCAGAGCCTTTTTGTATATCAGCCAATTTTCGCAGAGTTCACTGAACGGCATATTCTCGCTAAGAATATCCATACCTTTGCTGATTTTTAGCTTGATTTCATTTGCTTTGCGTGTAACCTCAGCTTGCGTTTTGCCAAATACAGACTTATACATAGCTTTGCCGTTTTCATCTCGTCCGATATAGATATTTTTTTGATATCTGCCGTCTTTACGCTTTTTCATTTTATAACACTCCTTTTGTTTTAAAAAAGGGTGCAAAAATCCCTTGTGTTTTTATTCGATAAACTTGCAAAACACAAGGGAGTATGGTACAATTATATTGCGTTTAACTGCACCGTTGCACCCTGTGTAATGGTTTCCGCTCTATCCTGTTGGCGCAGGGTAGGGCGGATTTTTTATTCTAATAAATGTTACTGTAAAATCCTACGGCTTTGCCGAGGATACGGACTTTGTTCATTTCTTCTTTTTGGTAATATAGAGGCTTAAAGGTGGGATTTTCAGGGCGAAGTTCTATGCTGTTTTCAGTTTTATAAACTCGCTTGAGGGTTGCCTCATCGCCAATGAGTACCGCTGCGATTTCTCCGTTCTCAACTTCCGGCTGTTCTCGTATGAACACTATGTCGCCGTCAAAAATGCGTGCGTTTATCATACTGTCGCCTTTGCACCGTAAAGCAAAGGTGCCTTTTGCTTTTTCGGGCATATTTATGTAGTCCTCTATATTTTCTTCTGCAAGAATAGGCTCACCACAGGCTATTGTGCCTAATAAAGGAACTTTAACCATTGTAGGTATCGGCTCTATATTTTTGATGTGGGTAAGGTCTGAATCTGTCCAGCCCATTATATACTCAGCCTCAACACCAACAGCTTTAGCTATTGTTTGGATTGCATCTATTGGTATTTTAGCTGTAACGCCATTCGCATACCTTTGTAGAGATGATCTCGAAATGCCTGTTAATTTTTCCAACTCAGCATATGAATAACCTGAGTTTAAGATACTTTCTTTTAAGCGTTTTACAATGTTATTGATTTCTTCTGTCATTATATAGCACCTGCCTTGTTGAGTTTATATTAACATATTAATCTCAATATTGCAATAGATAATGCAAAAAAACTTAAAAAATATCTCAAAATAGGGTTGACTTTAGTCAATAACTAAGCTATAATATAATCATCTCAAAAATGAGATGAGAAAGTGAGGTGAAATAGGATGGTCAACACTAAGGAATTAAAAGCAGCTATAGTAAGAGCGGGTTATACTCAAGAAGATGTTGCAAAAAAAATCGGTATTTCTTCATACACTTTTGGGTTAAAAGCTAAAAACAAAAGTAAGTTTGATGTTGTTCAAGCTATGGAAATCTGCGAAATCTTAGGTATTCATGACAAGAGTCAGAAAGCCGCAATTTTTTTAGCTTAATCATCTCAATTTTGAGATGATTAACCCGACAAAAAACTGAATAGAGTATGTTTCTAATCAGCTTTATAGTTTAACCGAGGGGGTGAGAAGATGGGTGCAGCGGATATCGGATATTTAATCGAAGTAGTCGCAAGAGCGATTGGTTGTATTTTGGTAGGTCTTGCTTTTGTATGGCAGAATAAAGAGATAAAAGTACTTAAAGCCGAAATTCAAAATCTTACAAAGCTTCTTTGTTCTGTAATTTCGGGTGCTAATTTGAAGTGATTTCATCAGCAGTTGCTTGGTTGTATGTATCGATAAGATTAACTACAATTTTGCTTAATTGCTCAACTTGGTCATCTTGTGATTGACTTTGAAGTTTAGCAGTATCATTGTTAACAATAGCAGTTTGGTACTCGGTATGAGCAGTATCGTTATTGATAATTGCGGTGTTATTTTCTACAAGGGCTGTATTTAATGAAATACAGTCAGAAAAGGTTTTTAATATGGTGATAATCAATAAAATCACAGTAGATAATACTTTTATTGACATTGTTTTTTTGTTTTTATCAGAGATTGAGATTTTAGCGTAATCGTCAACAGGGATATGTACAGCTTCCAAAGTTTCCAGTTGTTCATCGCTAAATTCTACTTCAATTTCTTTTTCACCTTGTGGAATATTAAGACTTTTAACATAATAATCTATTGCTTTCTTCATGTTTTCAAGTGCATCAACCGGAATAACAATCTGCGTTTTTATTTCATTAAGAGGCTTTACAAGTGATTTTTCAAGTGAAAGACTAAGATTGTCAAAAACTTGTTTAGATAATTCATCGATAATCGGAGTAATATTTTTTTGTATATCGGTTGACATTTTCTTTGAAAATAGTTCGAGTGCTTGTAACATCTGTGAAATGTCAGGTGTTATGTCATTATTTACATTAGTATTGAAGTTTAAGCTATCCATAGTGCTGTTCCTTTCTATGAAAAATACATTTTATAACAATAATACAAAAATATTTGTATTTTGTCAATGTTTTTTCACATTTAGGGCTTTTAGACAGCAGAAAACAGCTTAGGAGGAGATTTATATGCTGACACACATACAGACGAAATTTTTAATGTGTACGGTGCACTTGATAATCTCAACAAGCGAATGAAATCTGTTGAGAACAAAGTTCCCGATTACACAGCAGATATGCTTGAAGTTTACCGAAATCTCGGTGCTCTTACAAAGCGTATCGCAGAACTTGAAAAAGTTCTTGCCGAACAGGGGAAAACAGCGTAAGGAGGTGAGAAGATGGGAGGAAAAATGATTGGCAACTATGCAAATGACGGAACACTTTATATATCTGCAACAAATATTCAGGAGTTTAAATGCCTTATAAATAAGGCAAAAAAACAAGCTGACGAACTGCAAGATACAATTAATCAGCTTGAGTTTTTCAATTTTCATTTTAAGTTTGCGACTGATGAGTAGCTTTTTGTTCTTCAATCATATTTTTCAGTATAGTATTGAAAATATTGTAACATCTAATTACAAATAATACAACAAAAATCGAGGAGGTGAGAAAATGGCAAAACTTAAACTTATTGACACAAAGGACAAGTTTCTTCTTGAAATTGACGGTACTGAAATCCCGTATGTTACAAGCTATCAGATTACCCGAACAGTAGGCGATGTGGTACTGCTCAAGCTGGCACTCAGCGTTGCAAATGTGGAAAAGGTTGAAATCGTATCAGACAAAATTACAGAGGATAACAGAGGTGTAAGGCAATAAATTTATAAGGAGGGTATATATGCCAAAATCTAAGAAAACAGTAACCAACTGGGACGATGTCCCACTCTACATAGATTTGCCGTTGCTGGCAACCCTTTGGGGGTTCTCGGTTGATTGTTTAAAGAAAAAAGCACAGTCGGGCGTTTTGCCGGCGGCAAAGATGTTCGGTGAGTGGAGAATATCTAAAGAGGACGCAAAGGCTTACTTCGAAAAGGCTTACAACGAAACGCAGGAGGGAATAAAAAAAGATGGAAGTAATTATCAACAAATCTAAATCGTATTCGTTTAAGGAGGTTGAAATCGGAGATGTGTTCTCTGATGATTTAGGACGCTTTATGATGAAAGTATCATACGAAACAGCAATTTGTTTAGATGATAATACAGTCTATGGCATTAACAGCAAGACAAAATGCTATCTGAGGGACTGTGTGATTATAGAGCGTGAACTGCTCGAAAATCTCAAGAAAGGAGCAAACGGATATGAGTAAGCTTGAAAACTTACAAATCTGCATCAAAGACGGCGAAGTCATAGCCTTACAGGGTTTAGACACCGTTACAGCGCGCAGGCTCGAAGACATCTTGAATTATGTTGCAGAAGTTAAGGAAAGCCTTGACAGGCACAAGCTCAGCAACAGAGCAACGGGCATTAAGCGTGCGGCTCACAATTGCAAGAAGTTTATTATGTGCTTAAAAGGTGCTTTATCTGATGAGGAAGTGTAACAGATGAAAAGATTAACTTTAAATCAAGACGGTGAAATCAAGGTTAAGGACATCTACGGCAAAATGCACGATTGTAAAGATGTGCCGAATGAGTTTTACGGCTGTATTCGCAAACTTTACGACTTCGAGAATACAGGATACAATCCCGATTTTATCGACACTATACCACACATACTTATGGATATGGCAGAACTGCTTGAAAATCCCACGGCCGAGAACATCAAGGCTTGCAAGTCTAAGATTAACTACATTTTAAGTGCAAAAGAAGAAAACCGTTGACAGCACTGCAATGCTTTCAACGGTTCAAGGATATAATATGAAATTAATCAACATTATTATATCCTTAATTTTATAAAAAATCAAGGAGGAAACATAATGCACACATCAAAAATTACAATTAAATCACTTTTCGGCATTTCCGAGCAGGAAATCAGTGGAAAAAGTGTTGAAATAACAGGCAGAAAAGGAGCAGGAAAAACATCTGTCATTGACGCTATTCGTTATGCTCTTACGAACTCGTCTTCTCGTGATTGGATAATTAAGAATGGTGAAACCGAGGGCGAAATCATCGTTGAAACTGATTCGGGCTTATCAATCGACCGTAAAGCAAGAAGCAACAAAGCTGACTTTGTATCAGTCAAGGAAAATGGAAACAAGGTCACCAAGCCTGAAACATTTTTGAAAACTATCATTACTCCGTTGCAGCTCAACCCTGTTGAATTTACACAGATGACGAAGAATGAGCAGAACAGAGCCATTCTCGATTTAATCGAGTTCGATTGGGACTTGAATTGGATTAAAGAACAGTTCGGTGAAATTCCGCAGGGTGTTGATTATGAGCAAAACATTTTACAGGTTCTCAACGACATTCAAGCCGAAAATGGTGTCTATTTTCAGAGCAGACAGGATGTTAACAGAGAGATTCGCAACAAAAGAGCATTTGTTGCGGATATAGCAAAGGATATTCCCACAGGCTATGATGCTGAAAAATGGAAAAACTATGACCTTTCTGCTAAGTATTCTGAACTTATGAAAATTAAAGATGAAAACGGCAAAATTGAAAGAGCAAAAGCTTTTAAAGATAATTATAACAATAAAATCAGAGGTCTTGAAGCCAACAAAGAAATTGACATTTCGGCAGCGGAAAAATCAATCAATGCAGAGCGTGACAGCTTAAATTCAACGATTTCAAGACTTACGGCAGAAATTCAATCTGCAAACGAAAAACTCCTTGCTCTTGACAACAAACTTCAAGATAAAATCAAAATAGCAGAAGCAAATTTCAATGTTGCTAAAGCTAAACTTGATTCCGATATTGGTATTGCAAACAAGTTTATTAATCTTGAAATTAAATCTACAGCTACTCTGCAAAATGAAATCGACACAGCTGAAACAATGATTAAACATCTCAACGAATACGATAGAATGAAAAATATGCAGAACGAAATCGAGAATTTGCAGGCTCGTTCAGAAGAATTTACACGCAAGATTGAACTTGCAAGAACCTTGCCGGGAACCATTCTTCAAACTGCTACTTTGCCGGTTGAGGGTTTGACTGTTGAAAATGGAATCCCACTTATTAATGGGTTGCCGATTTCAAATCGTTCAGACGGTGAATTGCTCGAATTATGTGTTGATATTGCTATCAATAACCCGAGTGGATTGCAGATTATTTTGATTGATGGTGCGGAAAAGCTTGACGATACAAGCAGAAACAAACTTTATGCTAAATGCAAAGAAAAAGGCTTACAGTTTATCGCAACAAGGACAACAAACGATAACGAACTCATCGTTACAGAACTTTAAGGAGATGTACATATGCCAACACATTGGAAAAAATTAACAAATCCGAATTATCTCGGATCATACTCAATCGAAAACGGACAAGATTTGATTTTAACGATTAAATATGTTCAAGAAGAAAAAGTAATCGGCCCTGACGGCAAGAAAGATGATTGCGTAGTGTGTCACTTCTCTGAAAATGTAAAGCCAATGATACTCAATGCAACTAACATGAAAACTATTACAAAGCTGTACAAAACTCCATACATCGAGGAATGGACAGGCAAGAAAATTCAGATTGGCATCGAAAAAGTCAAAGCCTTCGGTGATGTTGTTGAAGCTTTAAGAGTTCGCAAGGTTGTGCCGAAAGTTGAGCCTGAAAAGCTGCCTAAGTGTGAAAAATGCGGTGCAGATGTACACCCCATGGGAAATATGACATCTGAACAACTTATCGCATATACGAAAAACAAATACGGAAAAGGCCTTTGTTCTTCTTGCGCAACAGCAGAAGCAAATAAACTGAAAGGAGAAGCAATAAATGCTAAATAATGAGAACTATTTCAGTGTTGAGAACAACCTCAAATATATGAGTGTTTCACAATTCAAAGCATTTGAAAATTGCCCTGCCTCCGCTTATGCGGAGGTTACAGGAAATTATGAGCGAGAAAAAACAACTGCGTTACTTGTAGGTTCATATGTGGACGCTCATTTTGAGGGTTCGCTTGATGTTTTTAAAGCACACAATCCGCAGTTATTCAAGCGTGACGGCTCTCTCAAGTCTGATTATATCAAAGCCGAGCAAATCATAAACAGAGTTGAACAAGACGATTTGTTTATGAAATATATGAGCGGCGAAAAGCAGGTTATTATGACCGGTACTATTGCAGGCGTTGAAGTCAAAATCAAGGTTGACAGTTTACACACCGATAAAATTGTAGATTTAAAGGTAATGCGTGATTTTGAGCCTGTTTATGTAGCTGAAAAAGGCAGGCTAAATTTTATTGAGGCTTGGAGATACGACTTACAAGGAGCGGTCTATCAAGAAATAGTCAGACAAAACACAGGTAAGGTTTTACATTTTTATATTGCAGCGGTAACAAAAGAAAAAGAGCCTGACTTGGCAGTAATCGAAATTCCACAGGCTTATTTGGAGATTGAGCTTGAGAATTTTGAAAAGAATGTTATCAAATATGATGCTATTAAAAAAGGCTTGATTGAACCTGAAAGATGCGAACATTGTGATTATTGCAAAGCAACAAAGGTTCTCAAAAAGCCGATAAGTTTGGAGGAATTAAATTTTGAATAATGTTGTTTTAGCTGGCAGATTAGTTGCCGACCCTGAACTGAAAACAACCACCTCGGGTGTTGAAATGACAAGTTTTAGACTTGCGGTCAATCAAGACTATGCGAAGTCAGGCGAGGATAAGAAAGCCGATTTTTTTAACATAACGGCGTGGAGGCAAACCGCTGCATTTATTTGCAAGTATTTTCACAAAGGCAATGGAATAGTCCTAAAAGGTCGCTTACAGAGCCGTACATATCAAGCTCAGGACGGTTCAAATCGTTATATAGTCGAGGTCGTTGCTGATAATGTAGAATTTCCTCTCAGCGGCGGCAAATCTAATGATGATACAAGCAACTATGCACCGACTGCATCAGCCCCGGCTCAGGCTGCTGCTGTTTCCGATACATCATCCGCAGACTTCCCTGTTGACGATGATTTGCCATTTTAAGTGAGGTGCAGCTTTGATTATTCAAATTGATACAAGAGAAAAATCGCGTGCTATTCAAAAAATCTTGCAATATCTTAATGAAAATAATATCAAGTATGTTTCAAGTAAAATGATATGCGGCGATTATTGTGATATAAGCAACCCTTTGTTTTGTATTGACAGAAAGCAGAATTTAAATGAAGTTTGCAACAATGTATGTCAAGATCGAAAACGCTTTATCGCTGAACTTGAGAGGGCCAAAGAACTCGGAATCAGACTTGTGTTTTTAATTGAACACAGTGCAAAAATCAAATGCCTTGAAGATGTGCAGTTTTGGAAAAATCCAAGATTGAAAGAGCACCCGCTTGCTCTTTCAGGCGAAAGACTATATAAAATTTTATCGGTAGTTGAAAAAACATATAATACTAAATTCTATTTTTGTTGCAAAAATGTAACAGGCAGAGAAATAGTAAAATTACTTAAGGAGGAACAAAATGAAAAATATATCAAAGTTAAGCTACAGTCATAGACTTAAACTCTTTGAACAGGAAAAGCAAAAGCTTTACTCACAAAAGCTTAGTTTTAAAGAATTTGAACAGAAAATAAAAGAATTGGCAGATAAATATGAACTTTAATTCAGACCGGCGAGAGGAAATCAAATCGAGGGTGACTATTGCTGACATCATCAGAAAATATTCGCCCTCGAGCGAAATCAAAAAAGATGTAATGCGATGCCCTTTTCATTCAGAACGAACAGCTTCATTCCGAGTTTATCGAAGTAATAATTCTTTCTACTGCTTCGGTTGCGGCGTCGGTGGCGACCAAATCAATTTTGTAGCAAAAATTCTTGATATATCTTATTATGATGCGTTAAAGCGTGTTGATGAAGATTTTATGCTTGGCGTTTTTAGCAGAAAAATATCAAAATCCACTCTGCAAAAACGCATATATGAGCGTGAGCGAAAACAATTTGAAGAAGAAAAAGCAAAACTTAAAAGACAAGCAGAAGAAAACAAATTAATTAACTTTTTTAAAGAGTTACGAAATAGATTTGAGTCTGAATCCGACAATATCAAACTAAAGAATGCAATTATATTTGTTGAAAGTTGGCTCAACGGGAAAATGGACATTGACGGAGTTGTAACACTGTTGCCAAAAGATTATTCCGCTGATGAAATTATCGAAAATGTAAAAGAAAATTTGAAGTAAGGATGTGATAAAGTGACAAATGAAACGGAGGTTGATGTAATAGATCCTGTTGCCCAAATTGAAAGTTACACAAAGAAAGATTTTCAGTTAACAAGACTTCCTTACGATTTCTTATACAGCCTAAAAAAGAATAAATTTCAATATTCACAAATGCAAGCCGTTATGGCTGACCAAGCAAATAAGCTTGGAATAAAAGGTTTTAAACAGCTCTACAAAGACTACATAGAAACTTATCATTCTGATGAACAAATGATTTCCGCAAATTACACAGAATTTGAGGGACAGCCATTTCAACTTGCTTGCGGCTCATATGTATGTCAGGATGATATAGTGCTAAGCCAAAATGGCACAATCGAAGAAATCTGCAATCATCCTCTTATGCCTTGTGCAAGACTTGTTAACATTGATGACAACACAGAGAAACTTGTCATCAAATACAGAAAAGGCTACAAATGGCGAGAAATAACCGTAGATAAAGAAATTCTTGCAAGTGCGAGTAAGATTACTTCTCTTGCAAAATACGGCATAGCGGTCAACAGTGAGAACGCAAAAGGGTTAGTTAAATATCTAACAGATATTGAAGATTTGAACTACAACGAAATCGAAGAAAAAAACTCTGTCAGTAGATTAGGCTGGATTAACAATCACGGTTTTAGCCCTTATGTTGACGGTTTGGTTTTTGACGGAGAAGAAAATTTCAGAACTCTTTTTAATTCTGTAAAAATAAAAGGTCAAATCGAAAATTGGATTGAAATAATCAAACCTATTCGAGCAGAGAAAAACATTTGTTCAAGAATAATGCTTGCCGCATCGTTTGCAAGTGTATTAGTCAATCCTTGTGACTGTTTGCCGTTTTTTGTTCACCTTTGGGGCGGAACAGAAGCAGGAAAAACAGTTGCATTAATGCTTGCAACATCAGTATGGGCAGATCCGACTATGGGCGCATATATTCGCACATTTAACAGCACAGCAGTTGCTCAAGAACTTACAGCAAGTTTTGTTAACTCTCTTCCGCTTGTATATGATGAACTTCAAATCCTCAAAGATAAGAAGTCGTTTGATGATATGATATACAAGCTCTGCGAAGGCATAGGTCGTGACAGAGGAGCTAAAAACGGTGGAGTTCAAAAAATTGCAACTTGGAAAAACTGTATATTAACATCAGGAGAATTTCCAATTAGTTCGGAAAAATCAGGCGGAGGTGCGGTCAACAGAATTATCGAAATCGACTGCAAAGATAAAAAAATCTTTACAAATCCAAGTGAGCTCGTTTCTGAAATCAAGCAGAATTATGGATGTGCCGGTGCAATCTTTGTTAAATGGTTACAGCAAGGTGATAATATTGAAACTGTCAAACATTTGAGGAAAGATTTTTACAAGAAACTTGTTGCCGATTCGGATGTGACTGACAAACAAGCAATGTCTGCAAGTCTTATTTTGACTGCTGATAAACTGATTAACGAAATATTTTTTAATGACGATATTTTGTTGAGCATAACTGAAATGCAATCAATTTTAACTACTCGCACGAGTGTCGACCAAAATCGTAGATGTTACGAGTTTATTAACGATTTTGTTGCCGTCAATTACAATAAATTCAATCCTGAAAAGGACGGTTACAACGGAGAGATTTACGGAACAGTGATTGAAGACAGAATTTACTTTATTAAGAGCAAATTTGACGCAGTCTTGCAAGAAAACGGTTTTAACGCAAAGGCTTTTTTGAGTTGGGCAGTTGAAAACAAGGTGGCGTTTGCTTCAGAAGGACGCTCGTCTTTAACCAAAAGCATATGCGGAAAAGTTTGTCGGTGCGCGTGTATTTTGAGCGTTAAAGAAAATGCAGAAGACCAATTTTTGAACAACGAAGACTTGCCTTTTTGAATGATTTTTAACCGCTAAAACCGCATCGTAACCGATTAAGGTTATATCTTTAATTGTTCAAAAACCGCATAACCAAGCCGTTTTTTGCAAACTTGAATTAATCTTAACCGCTTAACCGCTATTTTTACATACACACTATATATGGCAATAAAAAATAAAATATTGAACAGCTATATCGCACGTGCGTAATGTTTAAATACGGTTAAGCGGTTAAAGCGGTTTAATTTATATAAATATATAGATAAATACTATATTTTTAAAAGGTATATTCTTAACCGATACCTTAACCGCTTGAAAAAAATCGGTTCAGGAGGATTTATGAAACAAACAAAATGCTCAAAATGTCTGTTGATGTGGGATAGCTTGGTTGTGAGAAAATGCAATCACGAAGCAGTCAACAGAACATACGGCAAAAACATTTGTATTTGTTGCTGTCAAAAGTGCAGATACTCTGAACAGTTCAAAACAGGTTGGATTTGCACATACAAAAATGATAAAGGAGGAAAGATTTAACAATGGAAGAAAAATTAAAATGCGAAGTGTGCGGCGCTTTGGTTACAAGGAAATCCGCAAGTCAAAAATATTGTGCCAGTTGCCGTGCTGAGGCTAATAGTTTTAAAGCGAAACTTCATCGTGAAGAGCGAAAAGCAATTAAATCGTATTCGAACCGCTGCCAAAATGTTGATACTCTCGAAGAAAAGTGCAAAGAGATAAGCAGATACAATAAGCGACACGGCACGCACTTAAGCTACGGAGAATATACAGCACTCGAAAGGCTTGGAAGAATTTAAGGAGGATAAAGAAAATGATTGATTGTTCAAAAACTAAAAATTACTTTGCCGAAAAGCAAAGGATGACGAAAAAGAAGGAACTGAGCGATGTTACATATACATGCAAACTCGATTGTACTAAATGCCCTTTGAGCTGTTCAAATAATGGCATGAATATTCCGTGTACAAATCTTGAAAAGGGTTATCCTGACAAAGCAATCGCAATTATGCAAAAGTGGAGTGATGAACACCCACAAAAGACATATTTGAGTGAATTTTTGAAACATTATCCGAATGTTAAACTTCTTGGTGACGGAACACCTAAGTGTCTTTGCCCACACCAATTAGGACTAAAAGACATAGATGATTGCAGAAAACACTATACTTGTGCTGAGTGTTGGAATCAGCCTATGCCTATTAAGGACGGTGAAAGTAAATGAGAGAAATATTATTCAGAGGTCAAACTCGCAGATATGGCGAAAAAGTCAGATTGAATGGTGAAAAAATAAAAAGCAATTGGGTTTACGGCGGTATTTTCCCACAGAATGGTGAGGGTGATTTTGCAATAATTTATCAGCAAAAGCCTACAGTAGAAAAATATCCCGTTTACGCAGATACAGTCGGACAGTACACAGGTATGCTCGATAAGAATGGCACGAAAATTTTTGAGGGCGATATTTGTAGTTTTTGTGATACAGACGGTGGACTTACTAATTATGAAGTTCTGTGGTTTGGCGGAAAATGGGTAGTAAGAGAAGCAAGCTCTAATGTGGTTGACGATTTAGATTTATTCTTTTGCGAACGCTCCGTTACTATCGGCAACATCTATGACAATCCGGAACTGATGAAAGGAGTGAAATAAAACTATGGACTTAATTTTTAACGAAGATACAAAACAATTTGAACTTGCTAAACAGCCATATAAGACCGTTGAAATTAGATGCGAAACCGAAGAAGATTACAACAGATGAATTGTTGAAGTGAGGTGTGAACACAATGACAAACTTTGAAAAAATCAAATCAATGAGTATCGACGAAATGGCTGATAGCCCTATGACGATTTTTGCCTGCCCATACGGAACATCACACGCCAGCGGTTCTATGGAAAAGCAATTCAGCGACAGCTGTTTCGATGATGATTGCACCGCTTGCATAAAACATTGGCTTGAAAGTGAGGCACTTGAAAGTGAGGCAGAAGAATGACCGCAAAAGAAATCAAAGACATAAACCGAGAGATTACGAGGTTAAAAGCTAAGATTGCACGCATAGCCGCCGAGGCTGACAATACATCGCCTAAGCTGTCGGATTTACCGAGTGCAGGTCAAACATCTGACAAGGTCGGCAATGCGGTGGCGCAGATTGCAGATATTCAGAGGGAGATACAAAATCTTGAAATCCGCCGAAACGCAGCGCTCAACAGCCTATCTCGTGACGATTTTGTGGAGAACTGCTTGTTTATGCACCTTAGCCTGCGATACAGCTGGGCGAAGATAGCAGTTGATACAGGCGGAATAAATACACCGGATAACATAAGAATTATGTGCAACCGCCACCGTTGGTAAAAGTTGTTCGGTTTTTCGGTTTAGGTGCAGTATAATATAAAATGAAGAAATTGATAATAAGAGACATTTTGTAGTTCTCCTTTTTCAAAAATAACGGCAGACCGCTCTCGTTGAGGGCGGTTTTGCTTTTGCGGGGTGGAATTAATGTATAAAGACAAATGCGGTACAGGTTACGAAAATAGCACAAGAGCGATTTTTCAGGGTGCAGGAGAATATGACATCCCGATTATTGAGCCTACAAAAATTACAGAAAACAACTTTATCGGATTTAATGAAGTTTTGAGCAGTAAGCAGAACAACTGCGGTGTGCATTTCTTTTTGGACGATTACCAGTTCCAAAGATTATGGAATACACCCGACAGGTACATTGAGAGGCTACAAAAATTCAATTGTGTGTTATCACCTGATTTTAGCCTTTACGCTGATTATCCGAAAGCGTTGCAGATTTATAACCACTATCGCAAACATTGGATAGGCGCATATTTACAGCTTTATGGTATTGAAGTAATACCAACAATTTGTTGGAGCGACGAAAAGAGTTTGAATGGTGCTTTGACGGCGAGCCTTGCGGCGGAACAGTCGCCGTGTCGAGTGTCGGCACTCAGAAAAACAAGATTGCCAAAGAACTGTTTTTGAAAGGTTACAAAGATATGATTGAACGCTTACAGCCTGAAACGGTCATCTTCTACGGCAAAGTCCCCGAAGAATGTGTTGGAAACATCATCAACATCAAATCATTTCAGGAAAAATTCAGGAGGTCAGAATAATGGGCGGAAGAGGTTCTTCAAGTGGAATAAGCGATAAAGGTAAAAAGTACGGTACGGAATACAAAGCAGTTGCTCAATTTGGTGAAATAAAAGTAATTCGTATGAATGGTAATACTTCGATAAAAGCTCCTATGGAAACTATGACAAAAAATAGAGTGTATGCTACTCTTGACAAACAGAGCAACATCAAAAGTGTTACTTTTTATGACAACTACGGCGAAAGAATAAAACAAATTGACGTTAAAGGTAGACCTCATAATGGAATGATGCCACATACCCATTTGGGTTATGAACATAATGAAATTGGAGATCGTCAATTGACTGATAAAGAACAGAAATATGTAAGTGTATTATTGAATAAATGGGAAAGAAAAAGAAAACACTTGAATATTTAGAAATTTATTGATATAATATTATAAACGCAGGGGATAGTTTAAATAGGAAAACAGTTTTTACAGATTCCGGTGCAACTCCGGAAACCTGTGTTTAAAGACAGTACAGAAATGTGCTGTCTTTTCTTTTGCTTATTTTTAGAAAGGGCGGTGATACCGTGAAAGACAAATTAAATGCAAGACAGAGGAAGTTTGCGGAATATTATGCGCAGAGCGGTAACACCGTTCAGAGTGCGATACAGGCAGGATATTCAGAAAATTACGCAAACGCAAGAGCGTATGAATTGTTGGAGAATGTTGGAGTTTCAAAATACATCAAAGAGTTATCCGACAAGCTCAAAGATGAACGCATTATGAGTGCTAAGGACAGACAGGTTGCTCTCTCTGACATTGCAAAGAGTGCCGAGCAGGACCCGTCAGACCGTATTCGTGCGATTGATACACTCAACAAAATGACTGGTGAATACATTGTCAAGGTTGACGCAAAGGTTGAGCAATCCGAAAAGCTCTCTGATGTGTTCAGACAGTTAGGCGGTGAGGGGCTTGACGAATAAGATACAAAATAAGTTGGAGGTTACAACTATGAAAGAGATATTCAAGAAAGTTACATTAAAGGGTTTTGAAAGATACTCGGTAAGCAATTACGGAAATGTTCGCAACAATATTTCAGGTAATGTTCTGAGTAAACGTAAGGCAAGCAACGGCTATCTGAGAGTTAATTTACGAACGGGTACTGTGCCCTATGAAAAACCTACAGTTGTTCACGTTCATAGACTTGTTGCAGAAGCTTTTCTTCCGCCTATTGAGGGCAAACCATATGTTAATCATATTGACGGAAACAAAGAAAACAATGTTGTTGATAATCTTGAATGGTGCACGCCGCAAGAGAATAGTGAACACGCATATAGAACTAAGGCTGATTATCGAGAAGAATGTAAAGTCAACATTGTCAAAGCACAAAATCGTTGTAAGAAGAAGCTGAAAATGATCGTTAACGGCAAAGTTCAATGTGTTTTTGGTTCTAAATCAGAAGCCGCCAAAAAGCTAGGGGTAAATGAAAAGACGATATACAACTATCTTCATGGAGCAACAAAGCCTATTGGTTATGAGCTTTTGGAGGTGATGTAAATGCCTTTGAGTAAATTCCCATTGTCACAAAAATATATAGATTTTATCAACAGCGTAAACAATGTAAGTGCGGATTTTCTTGAGGGTACTTAACTACCGCATCGGGCAAGACAACGGTCGGTGCCGGTGTAAAGTTTATGCGAATGGTGTCGCAAAGTTCCAAAAAGATACATGCCATTGCCGCCAAGACAACCGGCAAGGCGGAGGAAACTATCATTCAGCAGGACAATGGTATTCTTGACCTGCACCGAAACGCTGTTTATTGCGGCAACGGCGACAAGGACTACAAGCTCCCGCATATCAAGTTTGAGGGCAAAATTATCTATATTCTCGGCTACAGCAGTCGAGATAAATGGGAAATGGTACTCGGTGCACAATTTGGCTGTGTGTATATTGATGAGATAAACACCGCCGATATTGAGTTTATCCGAGAGATGTCAACCCGAAATGACTATTTGCTTGCAACGCTTAACCCCGATGACCCGTCTTTGCCTGTTTACAAGGAATTTGTGAACCGTTCAAGACCGTTTAAGAAATATGCAAAAGATGTTCCGCCCGAGATTATGACGGAGCTTAACGAAGAACCTGTGCCGGATTGGCGGTATTGGTTCTTTTCTTTTACCGATAATTTAAGCCTTACACCCGAACAGGTTGAAAAGAAAAAAGCCTCTGCTCCAAAAGGAACAAAGCTTTATAAAAACAAAATCTTAGGATTGCGAGGCAGGGCAACAGGGCTTGTATTCTCAAACTTTGAGAGGGCAAGGCACATAAAAACAAAAGAATGGGCAAAGCGGTTTTTAAACTCCGACCGCAAAAGCGAGCATTTTATTCAGTTTACGGCAGGACTTGACACCGCATATTCGCAGAAGTCACCCGACACAATCGCAATGACCTTTTTCGGTATTACAAACAAGGGCAAGTGTATTCAGCTTGACGAGAGGGTGTATAACAATGCCGAACTTCAAACTCCGATTGCTCCGAGTGATACGGTACGAAATTTCATTGATTTTCTTGACCGCAACCGAGAGGAGTGGGGCTTTGCGAGAACTGCTTTTATTGATAATGCGGACCAAGCAACGATTACAGAATATCAAAAGTACAAGCGACAGCACGGCTGCATTTATGACTTCGCAAATGCCTGGAAGAAAACCAAGATTATTGACAGAATTAACCTTGTGCTTGGCTGGCTTGCCACTGACTGTTATTTTGTTCTTGAACATTGTAAAAACACGATTGCCGAGTTTGAGATTTACAGCTGGCGAGAGGATAAAGACAACACACCCGAGGACGGCCACGACCATTGTATAAACAGTGGACAGTATGCGTGGCTGCCGTTTAAAAATATTATTGGAAAAATATTATTGGAAGTGAAATAAATGGGGCTGATAAACAGAATGGCTGATACAATAAGAACAGGATTAAGAAATTTTTTACATATCACTAAAGCGCCCGACAGAACGATAACCGTTGACGAAACGAGCAATCATCAAACTGAATGCTTTACCAACCGCATTTGGTATTGGGGCAACAGCAGACAGCTTTCACAGCTTTACACACAGCTTGACAGCGACAAAACACGCTTTTGGTCTGCCGAGTGTACCAAAGGGCTGAAAATACGAAAAATCCACACAGGCTTGCCCGCTCTCATTTGCGATACACTCGCTAATATTGTGATTGCAGACTACAACGGTACAGAGGTTACAAGCAAAAATACGACAGCTTATGCCGAACGGTGGGCGGAGATAGAGAAAGAAAACAAACTCGCAGGTGTAATAAAGCAAATGCTCCTTGACCTATGTGTTGTCGGTGACGGTGCTTTTAAGGTCAGCTTTGACACGGCTGTATCAGATGTTCCGATTGTTGAATGGTATCCTGCCGAAAACATCGACTTTACTTATGTGCGCGGCAGAATCAGAGAAGTTAAGTTTTATACCGATTACACGCAAAATCACCGACATTTCCGTTTTGAGGAAACATACGGTTACGGCTATATTCGTTATGTTTTGTATGATGATAACGGCAGAGAGGTCGATTTACACACAGTTAAGGCACTTGATTGGATAGACAGCAACGGTGTAACCTTTGATACATCGTATATGTGGGCAGTACCGGTTATTTACGGCAAATCGTGCCACAAGGGCAGAGGTGCGGGCATTATTGGCATAAAAACAGACGCTTTCGACAGCCTTGACGAGGTGTGGTCGCAGTGGATGGACGCTTTAAGAGCCTGCCGAACAAAGCAGTATGTGCCTGAATGTCTTATCCCTCGAAATCCCGAAACCTGTCAGCCGATATCGCCAAATCCGTTTGACAACCGATTTATTGCAGTAGGAAACGATATGTCGGAAAACGGCAACGGCAATAGGATTTACACCGAAAGTCCGCAGATTCAGCACGAAAGCTATTTAAGTTCATACATCACCGCACTTGACCTTTGTTTACAAGGTGTTATATCTCCGTCAACGCTCGGTATTGATACCAAAAAACTTGATAATGCCGAGGCACAGAGAGAAAAAGAGAAAACAACTCTATATACAAGACAGAACCTTGTTGAGCTCACCGAGAACGCTATGCAGAGCCTTGTAAATGCTGTGCTGAATGCCGACAGTGAGCTTAACGGCAAGGGAATTGTTGACGGAATAGAGGTATCCGTAAACTTTGGTGAGTACGCCAATCCGTCATTTGAAAGTCAGGTTGAAACTGTATCAAAAGCAAGACAGGGCGGTTTGATGTCTGTTGAAACCTCGGTCGAGGAATTGTACGGCGACAGTAAGTCGGACGATTGGAAAGCCGAAGAGGTACAGAGGATAAAAGAAGAACAGGGCATCGCAAGCGAGAAAGAAACCTCGTCATTCGACGATTTGGCAGGACTGACAGATGAGTGATTATGATATCGGAAAAGCCTTTGAAGAAATCGAAAATGAACTTATTGACAGTATGATGCGCAATTTCAGCCGTCACAGGGTGGAAGAAGAAAAAGAGGGCTATAATTGGACCCAATGGCAGGCAGAACAACTAAAGGCGCTTGAGGAGTACCGCAAAACGAACGCCCAAAAATTCGGCAAGCAGTTCAAGAGCATTAACAGCAAGGTTGAAGAGATGATACACACCGCAAGAGCCGACGGCAACGCAGAACAGGAAGTAAAAATCCTCGAGGCTATTAAGAACGGCTTTACACCGAATATGCCCACAGGAGCGAGCACAGGCGAGTTTTTTAAGGTCAATAACCGTAAGCTCAATGCTCTTGTAAAATCGACCACAGACGATTTAAAGAGGGCAGAAACGGCAGTTTTGCGAATGAGCAATGACAAGTATCGCAAGGCAATCTTCAATGCTCAGGTGTACGCAAACACCGGTGCAGGCACTTACGAAAAAGCAGTTGATATGGCTTGTAAAGATATGCTCAACGCAGGGCTTAATTGTGTGGAGTACAAAAACGGTGCAAGACACACGCTTTCAGACTATGCGGATATGGCAATCAAGACGGCGAACAAGAGAGCATATCTAAGAGGTGAAGGTGAAGAAAGAGCGAAGTACGGGCTTTCCCTTGTTGTGGTAAACTCAAGGCAGGGCGGCTGCCCTGATTGTGCAAAATATATCGGCAAGGTGTTTATTGATGATGTGTATTCAAACGGCAAAAAGTCGGACGGTGATTATCCGCTGCTTTCAACCGCCATAGCGGAGGGACTTTTTCACCCACGCTGTAAGGACAGCACAAGCACCTACTACCCTGAACTTGACGATTTGGGCGGACCTCTCTCCGATGACGAGCTTGCAGAGCTTGACCGCCAAAGAGGACTTGAAGTACAGCAACAGCATGCAGAAAAACAAGCCGAACGCTTTGACCGCAGGGCAAAATACAGCCTTGACGAGGATAACAAGAAGTTTGCTAAAGCAAGAGCAGACGAGTGGCACGATAGGGCGGATAGGCTTGAAGAGCAAAACAAAAATTCTGTTCATAAAATATCTGATACTCAAGAGCAAAAGTTTTTGACTGACACAGAAATTGAAAAATCTGACAGCAATACAGAAAATACAAACAGAAGTGTTGAAAATTCCGAAAATAATGATATAATAGAATTTGAAAAGGGTGTTACGCAAGCTGTTCAAGAAAATTTTACCGATGAATTTGAAAAAATGCAGGACAAATTCGGCAAGATAACAACCATTTCAAGAGTTGGAGTGCTTAATTCCAAAACTTCATCAGATTACGGTGCATTTTATGACAATTCAGGAGAACTTTTGCTAAGATTTGCAAACAAGAAAAACGCACTGTCTAAGCATGCACAAAAGGCACAAGAAATGAAAAAATCAGGTGAATGGTCTTCTGCTCACTCTTTGCATACTTTTAGACACGAAATAGGTCATGCAATACAGCTTGAACACAGATTAAATGACCCATTGTGGGATGATAAACTTGAGCAAATAAGTAAAATAATGGATGGTTTAAATGAACCGATAGATATTGATATAAAAAAATATTCGGTATCAAGATATTCCATGACTAACATAGATGATTTTATTTCCGAATGTATTGCTGAGAGTATGACTAAGAAATCAAGAGCTACAGCGAAGGAAGTTGTAAATATAATAATTGGAGTTGATTAAATGACTGACACTTTTGCAAAATTTTACAAGTGGATGACGCCCTTAAAAAACGGATATAGAAGTATTAAGGATGACGCTCCAAACGAAATTAAGAAAGAGGCTAAAAAAGCCGATGAAGAATATTTCAAAAAAACAGGCAGACATATGCTTCAAATCGACTATTAACTAACCGCTCCTTGTGAGCGGTTTTCGCATTAGAAAGGTGTATTTATGGATGAGAATTTTAAGATTATATATGAAATACTTAAGAAATTAGAAAACAGTATGGATATATCTGAATTTGATAACTCAATATTAAGTTACAAATCGTTGGAAATATCTAAACCAAAATGGTGTAGAATAATAAAAATGCTTTTTGACAGCGGATATATAACAGGAGTGAATGTGTGGGAGTCTTATGATTGTTCCTATCCGCAAGTTGAATTGACAAGACCCGAAATCACTTTAAAAGGTCTTGAGTATTTGCGAGAAAACTCTATTATGCAAAGAATGTATAAAGCCGCAAAGGGAATAAAAGAAATTACACCAGGTTTATAAGTTTATTATTAGCACTTAATCAATCGGATTGAGTGCTTTTTTTATGCGAAAGGAAATGTGAAATGACTAATGAAGAATTTTTGAAACTTGCAAAAAGGACAGTAAAAGACTATACAACAGAACATCTTGATAAATCAGACGGCGAAGTCGACTTTTGTGTATACGTTGTTTGGTCTTGTAAAACACTGCAAAACAGCAAAGCACTTCTGTCAACAACGCTCCGTGACGGTATGTATTATGAGTGTACATACAACGGTGACAAAGACGAAATGTACTTTGATGCGTACAAGAAGTTTGAAAACAGGGTAATTAAACACTAAAAAGAGCGGTTTTGTTATTTTAACTTGCCCGTAAAGGGTTACAATTCGTAAAAACGGCTTGTTTTCGGACTTTTTAACTTGCCTATAACTTGCCAAGATAAAACTTAATACATCAAATCAGCACTTTGAGAAATCAGAGTGCTTTTTTGTATTTAAACCCGTCGATTTCGACCGGTTAGAAAGGCGGTGACAAAATGAAAGTAAGAGTAATTACATCGTTCAACGATAAAACCGAGGGGTTTATTAACAGACCGATTAATGAAGTTTTTGAGTGCTCCGAGCAGAGAGCAAAGCAGCTCATTGACGGCGGCTTTGCGGCGGAGGTTAAGCCAAACGCTACGGAAAAGCCGAAAAGAAAGACAACAAAAACAGCTTAAAACGCACTTGTGAGTGACTGCACAGGTGCTTTTTTATTGTCCGAAGACGCTAAACTACGGGAGACACCGTGCAAAACTGAAACAGAGAGACACTCTATAAACTGATTACGGGAGACACCCGATAACTGAAAGGATTGATAAAATATGGCAGAAAATAACCCAACACCTAACCCAAACGAAACACAGCCGACACCGCAGGGCAACCCTGCACCTGCATTCGATTATGACAAGCTTGCAAGTCTTATTAACGGCAAGCAGAGCGTGACAGAGGACACGGTTTTAAAGTCATACTTCAAGGAGCAGGGATTGTCAGCAGATGAGATGAAACAGGCAATCGGTGCTTTTAAGGAGCAGAAAGCCAAGAACACACCCGACATTGCGAAAATTCAGTCGGAAGTTGAATCCGCAAACAACGCAAAGCTCACGGCAGAAGTCAATCAGTCGGCAACCCTCGAAGCCGTAAAACAGGGCGTAGATGTGGCAAGCATTCCGTATGTACTCAAAATGGCGGACTTTTCGGCTGTAACGGCAGACGGCAAAATCAACACAGAAAAGCTGACCGAGGCGGTTAAGAAAGTGCTTGATGATGTGCCTGCGCTAAAAAAGACCGCCGATAACAGCGCAGGTGTTCAGAAAATCGGCGGTGACGGTAACGGTACATCAGACGGTACTAAAGCAAATTCAAGCGTTCCGACAAAGAAATGGAACAGATTTAATATTTAAGAAAGGACAATTTAACTATGGCAAACACAAATAACTATGCAGAGCAGTTCAGCCCTGATCTGCTCGAAATTCTTATGCAGGGCACACTTACTTCACCATTCATCACTTCAAATGTAAAGTGGGTGGGTGCAAGAACATTCCACTTTACACAGATGTCAACAACAGGCTTTAAGAACCACAGCAGAGAGGGCGGTTGGAACAAAGGCAAATATACACAGACAGATGTTCCTTTCACTTGCGAGCACGACAGAGATATTGAGTTCCTTGTGGATAAGGCAGATGTTGACGAAACTAACGCAACCGCAAAGGTTGAGAATATTTCAAAGGTGTTTGAGCAGACACAGGTCGCACCGGAAACCGACGCACTTTTCTTTTCAAAAGTTGCCGCAAAGGCGCAGGCAACAGACGGCTATCATTCAGCTACCAAGTCAACAGAATGGACCAAAGCAAGCGCTTACTCAAAGCTCAAAACAATTCTCTCTGCCGGCAAGCTCCGCAGATACAAGGCAAGAGGCACACTTGTTGCTTATGTAACATCAAACATTATGGATTGCCTTGAGCAGTCAACAGAATTTACCCGTAAAATTGAGCTTACCCAGATTGCCGAGGGCGGTATGGGAATTGAAACAAGAGTAACCGAGATTGACGGCTGCCCTGTTATCGAGGTTATTGACGATGAGCGTTTCTATGACAGTTTCAACTTCAATCCTGCCAACGGTGGTTTTGAGCCTGCAACAGGCGGTCACAAAATCAATGTTCTTGTCGCTTGTGGTGATACCTGCAAGACTGTACCGAAGATTTCAAGTATTTACTTCTTTGCACCGGGGGCACATACAGAGGGTGACGGTTGGCTCTATCAGAACCGTACACTTTCCGATACATTTGTTTTTCCTAACGGCAAAGACGGCAAGATTGACAGTATTTATGTTGATGTTGACACTACGGAGGTTGCGTAATGTATACCGATTACATTGAACAGCAGGGCGGAGATGAAAACAGCATTATCTCCGCCGCTCACATCGACATTCTGACCTTTAACCGCATTGATTTTGAAAAACTTTCGGAAATGCAGAAGAGAATCATCAGCAGAGTGCATAGCAGACTTACTGCTTTTGAAGAAGAAAATGCCGATATGATTTCTTCCTATCTGAAAAATTACAACATCAACGGTGTGGGTATCGAGTTTGGCGCAAGTTGGAATTTGATGTGCATAAGCGGCGTGGCAATTCCTGCGGACCTCTACTCTCTGCTTAAATCAACAGGGCTTTGTTATCCTGCAATATGAGGTGATATGTTTTGAAATTTCCGTCACTTGTAAAAAAGCAGTTCTGTAAAACTCCTGTCGAGGTCACAATCTACGATGAGGGTGTTACCGAAGACGGTACACCCGTTGTTGCCTTCCACTGCGGAGAAATATACCCGTCAGACACCTTATTGCCGAACACTAATTTGTTTGCGGGTAATGCTCATTGCAATATGCAGTCAAAGGCAAAGACAGTATACACAAAAGAACAAAAAATCGTGCAGGTGTCTGCAGTGCTGCTTTTTGACGGTGACATTGCTCCCGACACCCCGACTTTGAGCGCAGGCTTTGTAGTGCTTGACGGAGTAAAGCGTAACATCGTACAAGGCATTAAACACCGCAACCCTGACGGTACAGTGAATTATACGGAATTGGATGTGATTTAATGAGTTTTTCGGTAACATCAAAAATCAAGCTGAATCTGCCTGTACTAAAACAGCTCGATACAGCACAGCAAACGGCATTGCGCAATACCACAGACGCATTGCTTAGACAGATTAAAAACAGTCAGGTTATGCCTTTTGATACGGGTAATTTGCAGAACGAAAGCACCTTTGCCGATTATGCAAATCTTGCCGAGGGCGAAACAAAAATCGTATCGAGTACACCGTATGCCAGACGGTTGTATTTTCATCCCGAATATAAATTCCACCGAGCCGTGTGGGTTGACAAGGACGGTAAAAAACACGGCGCAAACAAGAATGCAGGCGGCAAGTGGCTTGCACCCTGGCTCAAGGGCGGTACACGACAAAACTTTTGTCAAAAGGCATTTGCACGATTTTACAAACAGGAGGCAGGACTTTGATTTATTTATCTGACATAAGGGACTTTTTAAAGACTGTCTTTAAAGCAGAGCATTACTACATCGGCAAACTCGATAACAAACAAGATAAGTCCCTCGGTGTGTACTCTCTCAAGCAGTCGGGTGCGCCTGTAAGGGCGATTGGTGACGAGAGTACATACAACACAATCAGCGTGTCTTTACTCTTGCATTGGAACAACAACGCAAATGAAACAGAGCGACAGGCACGCAGTTTATTTGAAACGCTTTACAGTGTAAAAGATGTTGAAATCAACAAACACACAATTTATATGATTGAACTGCTCACACCCGAGCCTGTCGATGTAGGCACAGACGACAAGGGCGTTTATGAGCAAGTCATTGAAGTTAAATTTTATTACGAAAGGATGTAAATAATCATGGCAGTATCAAGTGGAGTTTATCCATGTTATGAAAATCAGTTTGCGGTAGGTAAGGCAGGTACAGACACCGCCACAACAGCAATCGCAAATTGCGAGGAGTTTTCGGTGGCATTTGACAACGGCGTTGAGGAATGGACAGCGTTTGAGAACGAGGGTTGGAAGTCAAGACTTATGACAGCCAAGAGCGTTACAATCTCTGTAAAGGGCAAGCGTACAATCGGTGACGCAGGCAACGATGAAATCGCAGAGCTTGCGTTTAAGAACGGCACAGCCGCACAGCTTCCGTTTAAGTGGACTTTCCCAAACGGTGCAAGCGTACTCTTCAAGAATGCGGTTATCTCTGTAACAGCAAACGGCGCAGGCGCAAGCACAGGTGTTGCACCTCTTGAATTTGAGGTTATGTCAAACGGCAAGCCCGAATACACACCTGCAGCCTAAGGAGGTATAAAGAATGTCAAAAATCATTGATATTACAAACAAGCTTAATTTTGACGAAAAGCCAAAACTTGTTATCAAAGGCACAGAAATTGAGGTCAACAATGACGCAATTTCTTTCATTAAGACGGTTGCGCTTTTTGACAGCGAGGACGGCGTAAAAACATCGGACATTTTATCGGCTCTTGAGCTTCTTTTTGATGAGGAGAACAGAGAAAAGATTGCAAAACTTCATCTCTCGTTTGCCGACCTCTCAACGCTCATCAGAACAGCAACGGAGCTTATTGCTGACGAGGACAGCGAGGGGGAAACTCAGACCCCGGCTACGACTTAATAGATGATTTCGACTTAATCGTATCGAGTTTTAAGTCAGAGTACGGGGTAAGTATCTACTCCGAAGATTTTAGAAAGATGACTTGGGCGGAGTTCAGCTCTCTGCTGTGTGGCTTGGGAGCTGACACGCCTCTTGCGAGAACGGCTCAAATTCGCCTTGAGAACGATGAAAACGTTTTGAAGAACTTTACATCATCTCAACATAAAATACGCAACAAGTGGCGTTCACGCACAGCAAATAAACGCACGCAGGCTGACATAAACACAGCCTTGCATGACTTTGAAATGATATTTGCAAATATGTAAATGTTGCATACAATTTTGTTTATTTTTATAAAATTCTTGACTTTTGTGTATATTTTTGGTAATATAAAGAAAATGTGAAATAAAGTAACATTTTATTATAAAAGGAGAGATTTTATGAACAGCAAATTTTACAAGGGTTTAACTCTCTGTATTGCGGGGTTTGGTATAATTATAGGTCTATTAATGGCATATGAGTATAAAACTATTGTTGCGTTAATAAGTGTGTGGACTGGTACAGCTTTCTTGTGTTTCATTTTTGGTGGAATTGCAAAGATACTTGTGTACCTTGAAAAATTATGTATAACAGGTAAAGAAGCGGACAATGAACTCAAAGAACCAAGAGCTGACTGGAAATGCCCTGTATGTAGTCAAATAAATAAAGGAAATGATAGGGTGTGTGTCAAGTGTCATTGGAAAAGATTAACTAAAGGTTAATTGGTATATATGAGGGTAGCTGTTAAAATCTATCCATATTGGATTTTAAAACGCTTATACATTTCTTTTGACGGAGAATGTATATCCACTATAAATCTATCCATACTGGATTTTTAAGTAATGGATTAAAAAACAATGAAAAAGCCACTCCAAACGGGGTGGCTAAAATTTTTCAAATTATTTTTAAATAGGTATTGACATATGAACATAAACGGTGTACTATATGAACATAGGAGGTGAATGACGAATGAGAAAAGCTTTTAGGACAACAATAGATGAAGATGTACTATTCGAATTGAAGAAAATGGCACTTGAAAAGGGGTGTCATGTAAATGACATAATAGAAAAATTAGTCATTGATAATCTTCATGAACAGTATTTTACTAAGGACCTCAAAAAATTTCCTGAAATGAATTTAGCAGAAAAGCAATCTTATTTAAAAAGAAGAGTGTCAAAAGTAATACAGGATGTTATGGATGAGTGTAATCTTAAAATAAAACCGTCTAATTTTACTGATATTATGGCAAGAACCATATCAGACTTAATTCTTTCGGACGATATATTGTTTCCTAAAAAGAAATAACGGCAACTATCCACCGACCAAAGCGATTAGTTACCGTTACAAAAAGACAGAAGTATCTCTATCTGAAATCTATTATATCATTTAGCGGAACTTCTGTCAAATTAAAATTATGATAGGAGTTTTTATTATGGCTTGTGTAAAGAATGTAAAAAATGTAATCAAAAGTGTTCGTGGCACTATTAATCCATATTATGATATGGGCTACGAGAACGTTACGGAAATTTATCGTACCAATTCAAGTGTATGTGATATGATTTGCGATGCATTCGCATTTGGATATGCTCAAGGCATTAAAGCTGCAAAAGCTGAATGAGAAAGGCGGTTAAATGATATGAAAGCTATGGAATACAAAGGACAGAAAGTTATTACAACAGCAATGCTTGCAGAAGCATATGGAACAAGTACAAGTTATATCAGCAACAATTTTTCCCGCAATAAAAGTAAATTTGTTGAGGGAAAGCATTACTTTTATCTCGATGGTGAAGAATTTAAAGAATTTAAGACCAGTCATCTTAAAGATGAGTGGTTGAAACGAGCAAGCCATTTATACTTATGGACCGAACGAGGAGCAAATCACCACTGCAAAATTCTTGATACAGACAAGGCGTGGGAGCAGTTTGAAAATCTCGAGGAAACATATTTCAGAGTAAAAGAAGCGGTTAATGCATTTGTTTCTCCAGATACGGTAAAGTATCTTAACGGTGTTGCTAATTATCTGCGTATTCAGCGTGCAATTATGAAAGACAAAGGATGTACACCTCTTGAAATTGCTCAAATGGATAAACTGACTTGCGATACATATGGAATACCTGTTCCGGATTGCCTGTCAGCCCCTAAGGCATACGAACAGCTTGCGATTGCAGGTATAACACAAAAGAAACTTGAAGCAAAGAACTCATAACAACTAAATAAGCTAATTACAGCGTACATCTTCGGGTGTGCGCTGTTTTTATACCACAAGGGTACCGCATTTTGCCGTGCCCTTTAATTTTACAGAAAGGAGTGTGATTATATGATTACTACAGTTGGCGAAATCGGTCTGAAACTTGTGCTTAATTCGTCAGGCTTTTCTAAATCGCTTAATGCAGTGCAGGAGCAGGCAAACAGCGTAAGCAATAAGATGTCTGCTAAGTTAAAAAAACTCGGTACAGCGGTTGTGGCTGCTTTTTCGGTTGCAGCTGTTAAGAATTTCGGTCAGCAGTGCATTGAATCGGCGGCAGATGTTAATGCCGCAAATTCGCAGTTTGAACAAACATTTGGCTCAATGCAGTCACAAGCTGAAAGTGCTATTGCTACGGTATCTAAAAACAGTGGTATTTTGAAAACACGCTTGCAGGGTGTCGGAACAAGCATTTATGCCTTTGCAAAAACTACGGGTATGGACAGTGCAGACGCTCTTAATATGATGCAAGAGGCTTTACAGGTAACAGCCGACAGTGCGGCATATTATGACCGTTCGCTTGAAGATACCGCCGAAAGCCTGAAATCATTCTTGAAAGGAAACTTTGAAAATGATGCCGCACTTGGCTTGTCTTGTACAGAAACAACACGAAACGCAGCGGCAAACAAGTTGTACGGTAAATCGTTTACGGAACTTTCTGAATCACAGAAACAGCTTACTTTACTTGAAATGGTAAAAGACGCAAATAAACTTTCGGGTGCTATGGGACAAGCAAGCAGAGAATCAGACGGTTGGGAAAATGTAACAGGCAACTTAAAAGAGAGTTGGAATCAGTTGCTTGCGGTTGTGGGCAAACCTATTCTTCAAGTAGCAACTAACATTGTACAAAAGTTGTCGTCAGCTATCGCAAAACTTACAGAATACGCAAAAAATGCGGTTAATTCATTATCCGACCTTTTTAATTTCGATGGCAGTAATACTGCAAGTAATATTTCAACTGCGGCTAACGCTGCTCAAGGTTTGAGTGATGAGGCAAGTAACAGTTCCACTGCGCTTGATAATGTAGCAAGCAGTGCAGAAAAAGCCAAACGCAGTATAGCAGGTTTTGACAAACTGAATATTCTTACGAAAGCTGACACAACAGCAACAGATACAACGCAAAGCGGTTCTACTACTGTAAACAACGGCAGTGTTACTTCAACGGTCAGCAAAAAAACTAACAGCTTAACCCAAAGCAAAACGCTTGAAAGTTTTAAAACTGCACTAACAAATATTAAAGGTGTAGTATCTTCAATCGGTACATCGTGGAAAAATGTATGGAATAACGGTACAGGTAAAAAATTCCTTGAAAACATCAATTCTTTGCTTGATACTGCATTCAGCACGATTGGCGACATTGCGGGAGCTTTCAAAAAAGCATGGGATAAAGCAGGGTTAGGCGACAGCGTTGTACAGTCATTTATCGACAAGTGGAACAGTCTTGTCGAACTTGTAAATACTGTTGGTGACACATTCAGAGAAGTGTGGAATGACGGCAAGGGCGAGAAAATATGGGGTAATATACTTGATATTATTCGCAACTGCAATAATTTCACAGAAACGCTAAGAAACAAGATAAAAGAGGCTTGGGATAAAAACAATACAGGTAAGAAAATATGGGAGAACATTCTCGGTATAGTAGAGGATATAACAGGTTTCCTTGATGATATGTCGCAAATCAGGCTTGAGTGGCTTGAAGACCTAAACCTTGACCCTGTTGCAAAAGCGGTTGAAACACTTAGCGGAGCTTTCCGAGAACTGTTAAAAGCCTGCGGCGATAAGCTAAAACAAGCCTATAAAACTATTCTTTTACCTTTGGCAAAGTGGACTATTGAAAAGGTTGTACCTGATTTGCTTAATGCATTTGCCGGAGCACTTAAAGCTATTTCAGATATTATTAAAAAAATAAGTCCGTCTGTGTTAAAAGCAGTAGCTGGAGGTATCGGTGCTGTTGCCACGGCTGTTTTAGCTTTTAAGACAGGTAAGGCTATTGCGAGCAGTATAGGAAAGGTCACATCTGCTATTCAGAACATCGGAAAAGTAATGAGTGCAAATGCGTTGCTTGCAATAGCAAGTGCAATTACTGCTATCGTAGTTGCGATTGAGGCTTACAACGATTATAAGTGGAACAATTCGTCACTTAGGAAAGAACTCGACAAAACGCAAGAACTTACAGATAAATGGAAATCTTTATCTGATGAGATGTCAAGCAAAATGGACGAGCTTAACGATACTCAACTCGATATGAAAGTCAATTTTGATAATGTGGATAAGCTTAAAGAGCGACTGCAAGAAATTATCAGTGACGGTACAATTGACGAAGACGAAAAGGGCGAGTATAAGACAATAGTCGATTTGTTGTCTGAAAAAGTCAACGGTTTTGACGAGCAGTGGAATACTCTGACACTTGAAGAAATTGACGGTAAAATCGTTATCGAAGACAACATAGACGAAGTTTCTGAAAATCTTGATGATTTAGTAAATCAATGGGAAATAGCACAAGCTAAGTTGACACTGAGTTCAATGTATTCTGATTTATCTACAGCGAAAGCTAAGAAAGAAATCGAAGTTGAAGCATTGTTAAAAGAAAATAATACAGATGAAGCAACAAAAGAATTCATTGACGAAATTTATAATCAAAGTAAATTAAGTAAAGATGAAGCTAAAATACTCGCAAATGAATTGATTAAGCAAAAAGGTGACTTAACAAAGACAGCACAAGAATTGCAAAGAAAATTAGATAGTGGAACATTAAATAAAAATGTGTATAAAAATTTATACGATACTATCGGTAATAATTTTCAAAACTTTTACACCCCAGAGGGTAGTATTCGTTCTTTATTTTGGAATATTGGCGCAACTGATAGAGCAAAAAGTGCCGCGGCAAACATTGCAGAGATGACCGATGAACAGCAAAAAGGACAAGACGCACTTGATGGATATAGTCAAAAACTTGAAGAAACAGGTGATTCACTTAGCGTTCTGAACGGTGGGACAAAAGACTACAGCAAATATATTAAACTTGTAAATGATGATATATTAAGTCAAGACGCCGTACTTTCATTATTGAAAGATGATAACATTACAACTTGGGAAGAGCTTGAAGCAGCGGCATCAAATTCTGTAAAAATGTCATCTAACAAAGTTAAAAAGTCATCAAGCTCTATTATCAGTGATAATGAAAACACACAGGGTGTACTTATCGGTTCAAAAGATAAATTCAATGAACTCGGCGATACAGTTCAAACATCAAGCTCAAAAAGTGCAGACAGTTTCAGTAAAAACACAAGTAAGATTACTTCTTCTACTAACTCGATGATTGGCAAAATGCAAAAAGCCTTAACACCTATCAAAAACGTGTTCTCTAATGCTTTTAGTCCGATTTATGACATTCTAAAAACTCCTCTTAACAATGCACTAACAGGACTTGAAAACTTTATAAACGGCTTTATTTCTGCAATCAATAAAATGTTGTCGGGTGTGGACACGGTTGCAAATTCGATAGGCAAGTTGTTTGGGCAGGAATGGCACGCAGGTCGGCTTAATAAGGTTACCTTGCCAAGGCTCGCCAAAGGCGGACTTGTCAAAGCACCGACACTTGCGGTAGTCGGAGATAACGCAGGAGCTAATTCGGGCAATCCGGAAGTTATTGCGCCTCTTAACAAGTTACAGGGTATGCTCGACAATTCGGGCGGTCAGGATACGGTGATTCTCGGCGAAATTCTGTCGTATCTTAAAAAGCTGTATGAGATGTTCGTAATATTCAGAAACAACGGCGGTAACTACTATCAGTTTGTCGCTGAAATTAACGGCAATGATATTTTTAACGAAATCGTAAAGCAAAACGAGCTTTATAAAAACCGCCATAACGGCAAATCGGCATTTGCGTAAAGGAGGTGCAGTATGTCAAATTATAAAGGTTATTTACTAAAATTCGGAAATACCGAATTTCCTAATAACTATTTCGCTGAATATTCGTCAACACCTGATCAGCGTATGGACAACGATGCCGAGCGTGACGATAACGGCAGTTTACAGCGTTCAACACTGCCGACAGGTAAGACAAGCATTACTTTTTCTACCCACATTCTGCACTTGAACGAGAAAATTAATATGCAGAATATTATTAATTCTGCAATCGTGAACACAGTACAACGCAAATGCTATGTTACATATTGGAACGATGAAACAAACTCATATGACAGCGGATATTTCTATATTCCTGATATTGAGTTTTCGGTTATGGACGCAAGCAAGACAGACATCCGCTACAACCCGATAAGTATTGAGCTTATTGAGTATTAAGGGGGTGCGGTATGATAAATTTAACAGATGAGGTCAAAAAGCAACTGTTGAACGACAGCTTGCAAAGGGAAATAATTATCAGCTTTCCTGACGACGATATTCCAGACATCACGGGTGAGAATATTGTATCTGAAAGTCTTGAACTTACGCAGGCAATCAGTGACGGCAAGGAGTTTAAACTCGGCGGCTGTATTGCGGGTCAGCTTACTGTAAGAGTGATAAATGTTGACACAGAGCTCAACGGCAAACGCATTAAAGTTATAATGAAGCAATCATACAGCAAGGGGCTTTTATTTCCCTCGGATACAGTATTGCCGAGTGCAGATTTATATTGCGGTTATCAGTCTGGAGTTATTGAGGTGTCGCTATTCTGCGGTACTGTCAACAGCTCATCAAGACAGAAAAACAGGGCGGTAAAGGAAATTATCGCATATGACGATTTATACCTCGCTTCGCAAAAATACGCTTACAACTACTTTACAAGCCTTGCAATTTATTCGCCAAAAATAAGTTTATATGACTTGAGAGTATATCTCTGCAGCAGCTTTTTAAAAGATTATGATTACGAAAACGAATTTACAGGCTTTAATGACAGCAATGAGCTGTCACTGAAATTGGATCTTGTAAAATCGGTTTTCAATGACAAAACCACGATAGCGGACTTGTTGAGTGCGTACTGCGAACTTAACGCTTGTTTTGCAATTATGAGCGGAGAGGGCAAGATAAAGTTTATTCAAATTTTAAATCCTAAAACCGAGGTCGTTGACAACTACAGCAACCTCGACTTTGAGGAATACACAACACGCAGTATTAATCTTATTAAGTTTAAGTACAACAAGGACAGCTATTTTTCGTACGGTCATACGGAAGAAGAAAAACAAAGTTGGTATATATCGGACAACATAATTACTGCGTGCTGTACCGACATTGCAGGTATTGTTACAAGTTTTAACGATAATAAAGGTAACAACTACATCTTTTACAATTTGTATGCTTACAGGCCTTTTAAAGCTGATGTTTACGGTAGGTGGTGGCTCGAATGTGGCGACAAGGTGAGCATAAAAACAGGCTTTACGGATACGGAAACGGTCGACAGTTTTATACTTGAACGAACGCTGAAAGGCACTAACGGCATGAGAGTAATGCTGACGGCAGAAGGTACAGAATATTTAGGAAAGGATGAGATAAATGAGTTACAGCAAAATTAATTGGGTTGACGGAGCTGTTCCGGCGCTGAACGCAACAAACTTAAATCGTATGGACGACGGTATCTACAACAACAGCATAGACATAGCGCTTGCGGGTGGCAACATCAACACGCTAAGTGAGAGAATAATTGCGATTAACACAGCCTTATCTGCAAAGGCAGATAAAACCGAGCTTGAAGATGAAATAACAGACATTGACGAAACAGTGACAATGAAGATTAATCTTAAAGCTGATAAGGACAGTGTAGACAATGCAGTCGCTCAGCTAAGCAAGCAGATTGCAGACAATAAGTCCTCAGCTGATGAGTCAATCAGTACTCTGAGTCAGACCGTAACAGACAACAAAACAGCGACAGACAAGTCGCTTGCGGCAAAATATGATAGCTCAAATATTGAGAGCGGTACGGGCAGTCTTACACCCGGACAGGCGATTTATGACGGCAACGAGGGCAGTTTTAACTATGTGAAAAACGGCAAGGTGGTTACGGTGTCGGTAAATATTACAAAACTTGTTGCGGATAAATCGTATATTCAGATGGCAGGCTTGCCTTTCCTGGCAAAAAACGAAAGTCGATTTTCGAGTATTGCTGTGTACTCAACTACAAATAAGCTGAGAAATATCCGTCTTGACGGCTCATGGCTTTACATCAGCTCGTTAACGGATAAATTTACAGAGGACGAGAAAATCAATTTTACAATTACATATATCAGACAGTAGGAGGTAATTCTATGGAACTTAAAGAAAAAATCACACTCGATATGCTCACAAAAGACAGTGTAAGCGTATTAAGGCAGAAGTTTATTGAAATCAACGGCACAGAAATGCAGGTCGGCGGTAATGTTCGCAACGCTTACAAAAACTGTGATGAGGATAAGTCAATCTTAAAAGAACAGCTTTCGGAGGAATATTATAACGCTATTATGGCGGTATGGGAGGTATAAATATGTCTTATAAATTTAAAGAAATATGGTGCAATAAAGGTAATTTCACAGAGAGCAACAGAAAATCTTCTGAAATTGATACACTTGTTATTCATTACACCGGCAACAACGGCGACACAGCAGAAAACAACGGTAACTACTTTAAGAATAATGTAGTTGAAACATCTGCACATTATTTTGTTGATGATACAACTGTTGTTCGCTCGGTTGCTGACAAAAATATTGCTTGGCATGCAGGCGACTGGGATATTAATTGCCGTTCAATCGGAATTGAAATTGCAGGTTCAACAACAGAATGCACAGGCAAGACACTTGAAAATGTAATCTTACTTGCTCAACGACTTATAAAAAAGTATAACATCAAAAAAGACAAAGTAATTCGCCATTATGATGCTAACGGTAAAATCTGCCCGGGCTTCTGGTGCGGTTCATCAGCAAAGGACAAGCTGTGGAAAGAACAGTTTTTAAATAAACTTGAGAGTAATTCTGAAAGCAAAGAGGAATCAAAAGTTGAAAAAGATGATAAACCTACGATTGAATATTGCGTATTTGCAGGCGGTAAGTGGTTACCAACTGTAAAAGGTTTATCAGACTTCGCAGGCATTGCCGGCGAGGCAATCAGCGGTCTTGCAATCAGAGTAACAAAAGGTAAGATTAAGTACAGAGTGCATATTAAATGCGGTCACTGGCTTAGCTGGGTTACAGGCTTTAATCTTAATGATGATGTAAACGGCTATGCCGGTATTCTCGGAATGGATATTGATGCTGTACAGATTTATTATACAACTCCTGCTGATGTTAAGTCCGCACACGGCAGCTACTATAAGGCTACATACAGAGTTTCTGCAGTTAATGAAGACTATTACGATTGGCAGCACGATGACGAAAAGGACAGCAAGCAGGACGGATACGCAGGAACAAAGGGCAAGGCTATTGACCGTATTGAGCTTACTTTAACTTGATTTGGAGGTATAACTAAACTATGAAAGACAATGTTATTCAGGCTACTGTTTCAGTAGCTATCGGTGCATTGGCAGCTTATTTTAACATCTTATTAATTCCTGTTCTTGTTCTCTTTGCGGTAATGGTTATAGATTACTGCACAGGAATGGCATCTGCCTACAAAAATAAAGAGATTAAGAGCAAGACAGGCTTGATTGGCATACTCAAGAAACTGAGCTATCTTGTTCTCGTATGCGTGGGCGGTGTTGTTGATTATCTTATCTGCGCAGGACTCGCAAGCGTGGGAATTGACTACAGCAGTTACTGCTTTGGATTGATTGTGGCTGTATGGCTTATCATCAATGAGCTTATAAGTATTCTCGAAAATCTGAGCGAGCTTGGAACACCGATTCCACCGTTTTTAGTTAAAATTGTACACAGATTGAAAGACTCGGTTGACAGTAAGACTGATTATGATACCGATAAAAAAGAATAATACATAAGTTTAGCCCCACACTTGCTAAGTAAGAAGTGTGGGGCTGTTTTTAATTGTTATCATCAATAAACTATTTTTAAAACTTTTTTGTGTTATCAGATATTCGCAATGAATAAATATAGATTGAGTATGTAAATGAGTATGTAAGAAAAAGTCAGTAAACACCCGATTTTTTGAACTTTAAAGCTGACTAACATTTGACTAACATTTTTGAAATTTAAAGCAGTTTTAGGCGGTGTTTTACGATAAATATAAAAAGAAAAACCGCACCCAAACACCTAAAAAACGGCTTGGTTATGCGGTTTATTTGTGGAGCTGGTGAACGGACTTGAACCGTCGACCTACTGATTACGAATCAGTTGCGCTACCAACTGCGCCACACCAGCAAATCGTGACTAACAAGATCTATTATACAACGAATATTTGAAAATTTCAAGACTTATTTTGGGAACAATATGGTAATAATTTACAGTGATTTATATTCACTTTTGTGGAATTATTATAAACTTTGTATTATAATTGTTGTAATAGTTAAAATATATATCAAGCATTTATATACAAAGGGTGTGTAGAATTGGCTAAATACGAAGGAAAAAACAGTTCTTTTGCATTAAGACTAAAACAACATCGTGAACTTTGCAGACTTACACAGCAGCAGGTTGCCGATATTTTGAATATTAACAGAACAACCTATACAAAGTACGAAACAGGTGTGTCCGAGCCGAGCCATGAAGTTTTAAGAAAAATTGTTTCTATTTTCGGCACGGATTATAACACTTTGCTTGGTAACGGAAGTTCTTTCTTACCGATAGTTCAGGATCCTGACGATACTTTGAAACTGTATAATCTTTCAAATGACGAAAAAAAGCTTTTGATTGCTTACAGAGCAATGTCCGATGAAAATAAAGCGGATACACTTAATAAGATGAAAGAAAAATTGGGAATTGTTAATAAGTGATTTCGGATAGCATGGGGTTAATTTTGGATTAATAAATGTAATAAAATCACGCATAAAATGAACGTAAAAATTTGTAAAAATCCTTTACATTTATTATCCTTTGTGTTATAATCAACTTGTTGACCGCTGCCTCGGAACAAGGGTTAAGCCGATAATTCGGATTTTCACAGCCTTACTCTGGGACGGTTGGCTAAAATTTTTACAAAGGTGGAAACGCAAATGTTAAAAGAAGAAAAGCAGGCTATCATGGCCGAGTACGCTACTCACGAAGGCGACACAGGTTCTCCTGAGGTACAGATTGCTCTCCTTACAAAGAGAATTAATGACCTTACAGAGCACCTCAAGGTTCATAAGAAAGACCATCACAGCAGAAGAGGTCTTCTTAAGATGGTTGGTCAGAGAAGAAGCCTTCTCAACTACCTCATTAAGGTAGACATTGAGAGATACCGTTCTATCATTGCAAGACTTGGTATCCGTAAGTAATTTTGCAAATCAGGGCAAGCGCAAGCTTGCCCTAAATTCCGTTTTTGCGTAAATTTTCTCAGCTGTATTTTAGCGGTAAAACGGGTAAAAAATCTGTAAAATATTATTGTTTTTATCGGTTTTATTGCTAAAACAGCGTGAAAATCCGCAAGATATTTATTACAGAAATCGTATGATTTCAGAAAGGATTTTTACAATGAACAGATTAATGACATTCGACAAATACAGAGTGTTTGAAACAGAATTTGCCGGCAGACCTTTAAAGGTTGAAACAGGTAAAATGACACAGCTTGCCAATGGTGCTTGTCTTGTACATTACGGTGATACAACAGTTCATGTTGCTGTTACCGCATCTCCAAAGCCGAGAGAGGGCGTTGACTTTTTCCCGCTTTCAGTTGACTATGAAGAGAAGATGTATGCCGTAGGTAAGATTCCGGGTGCCTATCTCAAGAGGGAGGGCAGACCGTCTGAAAAGGCTATCCTTACAAGCCGTGTAATTGACCGTCCGATCCGTCCGCTTTTTGACAAGAGCATGAGAAACGATGTTTCTATCGTTTGTACCGTAATGAGCGTTGACTTGGACTGCTCACCTGAAATTACAGCTATGATAGGTGCGTCAATCGCTATTTCAATTTCTGATGTTCCGTGGAACGGCCCTATTTCAGGCTGTTCTGTAGGTATGATTGACGGCGAGTACATCATCAACCCGACAGAGGCACAGAGAGCGGTTTCTAAGATGGCTACTACCGTTGCGTCAACAAGCACAAGAATTGCTATGATTGAGGCAGGTGCAGACTGCGTTACAGATGATGAGATGTACAATGCCATTATGGCAGGTCACGAGGCTAACCAGAAGATTATTAAGTTTATCGAGGGCATCAAGGCTGAAATCGGCAAGCCTAAGTTTGAGTTTGCAAGTCTTGAGCCTGACCACGATATGTTTGAGACTATCAAGGCATTTGCAGAGGAAGATGTAAAGGTTGCTCTTGACACCGATGACAAGACAGTTCGTGACGAGAGATTAAAGCCTATTTACGAGGCTGTTCACGCAAAATTTGATGAGATTTATCCTGACAGTGAAGCGCTTATTGACGAGTGCCTTTACAAGACACAGAAGTTCATCGTTCGTCGTTGGCTGCTTGACGAGCAGAAGCGTGTTGACGGCAGAGGTATGGATGATATTCGTCCGCTCGCAGCAGAAGTTTCTGTACTTCCGAGAGTTCACGGTTCGGGTTTGTTTACAAGAGGACAGACACAGGTTCTTACAATCGCTACTCTCGGCCCTGTATCTGACAAGCAGTTGCTTGACGGTATTGACGGCGAAACAGAGAAGCGTTACATTCACCACTATAACTTCCCGAGCTATTCAGTAGGCGAAACAAAGCCAAGCAGAGGTCCTGGCAGAAGAGAAATCGGTCACGGCGCACTTGCAGAGCGTGCTCTCGTTCCTGTAATTCCGCCTGTTGAGGAGTTCCCATATGCATTAAGACTTGTATCAGAGGTTCTTTCTTCAAACGGCTCAACCTCACAGGGTTCAATCTGCGGTTCTACACTTGCACTTATGGATGCCGGTGTTCCGATTAAAGCCCCTGTTGCAGGTATTTCTTGCGGTCTTATTACAGAGGGTGAGCGTTGGATGACAATGGTTGACATTCAGGGTCTTGAGGACTTCTTTGGCGATATGGACTTTAAGGTAGCAGGTACAAAAGACGGCATTACAGCTATTCAGATGGACCTTAAAATCAGCGGTCTTACACCTGAAATGATTAAAGAGGCTCTTGCAAAGACACATAAGGCTCGTAACTATATTCTCGATGAGGTTATGCTCAAGGCTATTGCAGAGCCGAGAAAAGAACTTTCTCCGTATGCTCCTAAGATGTACACAACTACAATTCCTGCCGAGAAAATCAGCGAGGTTATCGGTAAGAGCGGTAAGGTTATCAAGGAAATTCAGGCTGAATGTGAAGTTAAAGTTGACATCGAAGAAGACGGCGATTACGGTAAGGTATTCGTATCGGGTATTGATGCTGACAAATGCAACAGAGCTATTGAGATTATCAAGACTATCGCTATTGATCCGGAGCCGGGTGCTATGTACCTCGGTAAGGTAACAAGACTTATGGATTTCGGTGCATTTGTAGAGATTGCTCCGGGCAGAGAGGGCCTTGTACACATTTCACAGCTTGATGTAAAGCGTGTAGACAAGGTAACCGATGTAGTAAATGTAGGCGATGTTATCCGTGTTAAGGTAATGGAAATCGACGATAAGGGCAGACTTAACCTTTCCCGTCGTCAGGTTCTCATAGATGTTGACGGTCTTACTCCTGAAAACGATGTAGATACAGAGAGAAAGCCACGCCCACGCAGACCTTTTAATGAGAGAAGAAACAACAACAGAAGATAAATTCTGCTGAAAAAGCAGTGAAACACTCCGCTTTGGATTGCCAAGGCGGAGTGTTTGTTTTAATTATTTAGCCTCAAATACGCTAAACGATAAATTATTAATATTTTTTAATTAAAAAAATAAAACGAAAAGCTCATTGGTTTTGCAAATAATCTAAAACCAATGAGCTTTAAATTTATCCCTGCGGAATGAATCCCGAAATAAATACAATCAATACAAGAACAGGTAATACATATTTTATATACGGTTTAAAAAATCTTGGAAATTTGATACCCTCGCCCTGATTACACTCATTCAAATAGCCGTCAAATCCCCAACCAAATTTTGTTGAACAGAAGAGCGAATACAAGAATGCGCCTACAGGAAGAAGAATATTGCTTACCGCAAAGTCCTCAATATCAAGTACGCCTTTGCCTAAAATATTGAATCCGCTTAAAAGATTAAATCCGAAAATGCAAGGCAGACAGCCTATAAGCATAATTATCGCATTTATAATTACGGATTTTGTGCGGCTCATATTGAACATATCAATACAGAACGAAATCAGATTTTCAAACACCGCAATTACGGTTGAGAAACACGCAAAGGTCATAAACATAAAGAACAGCGTGCCCCAGATTCTGCCGCCTGCCATATTTACAAATACATTCGGCAGTGTAACAAATATAAGAGCAGGACCTTGATTCGGTTCAACTCCGTATGAAAAACAGGCAGGGAAGATGATAAGTCCTGCGGTGATAGCGACAAAAGTATCAAGTATGCAAATTTTAATTGATTCGCTCGGCAAAGTTTTTTCTCTTGTCATATAACTGCCTAAAATTTCCATAGAAGCAATGCCAAGGCTTAGTGTAAAGAATGCCTGGCTCATTGCTGATGTAATTATATGTCCGATTCCGATTGATTGCACTTTTTCTAAATCAGGCACAAGGTAAAACTTTATGCCCTCAGCAGCACCCGATAAAGTAAGACTGTTTATCGCAAGAATAATAATCAGCGCAAGCAATAAAATCATCATAACCTTGCTGACTTTTTCAATTCCGTTTTGTATGCCTTTGCTGCACACAAAAAATCCTGTAATAGCCATAACTGCCATCCATATTATCATTTCAACAGGATTAGACATCAGATTTGAAAATACATTGCCGACCTGTTCCGCCGTCATTCCGCTTTCAAATGTACCCGTTGCAAATTTGAAAAAGTAGCTTAGCATCCAACCCGATACAGGTGTGTAGTATATCATAAGCAGATAGCAGCCGAGTATGCAGAACCAACCGTGAATGTGCCACTTGCTTTTTGGTTTTTCGAGTTTTTTGTATGCGAGTACGGCACTTTTTTTACTTGCTCTGCCGATTGCAAGTTCCATAGTCAGCACGGGTATGCCCATAATTACGAGGAACAGCAGGTAAAGGAGTACAAATATTCCGCCGCCGTTCTGACCTGTAACATAAGGAAATCGCCATACATTGCCGATACCGATTGCACAGCCTGCGCTGACAAGTATAAATCCGAGTTTGGATTTAAAATTTTCTCTTTCCATAAATAATCTCCTAAAAGGCAAAATACATTATAATTATATAAAATATTAATATACATTGTCAAGCAATTTAAAAATAAAGTATATAAAATAAGAATTATTATTATTTTACTTGATTTTTCCAAAATATGTGATATAATAAAGTAAAATAAGTAGTGATTACTAAGTTATGTTGATTTAGTGTAATAGACTTTATTTTAGGGGGTTAAACAATGGATAAAGTTAATTTAAGAAAAATCGCAATAATAGGTTGCGGATTTGTAGGTTCGGCATCGGCTTTTGCGTTAATGCAGAGCAAAATGTTTTCGGAAATCGTGTTGATTGACGCAGACAAAGATAAGGCAGAGGGCGAGGCTATGGATATAAGCCACGGTATTCCTTTTGTCGGAAATATGAAAATCTATGCAGGTAGCTATGACGATATAGTTGACGCTTCAATTATTGTAATTACTGCCGGTGCGGGACAAAAGCCGGGTGAAACAAGACTTGACCTTGTACATAAGAATGTCGGAATTTTTAAGAGTATTATTCCTGAAATTGCCAAAAGAAAATGCCGCGGCATATTGCTTGTGGTTGCAAACCCTGTTGATATTCTTACATATACGGCTCTTAAACTTTCGGGTTTTGAGGAGAACAGGGTTATCGGTTCGGGTACAGTGCTTGATACCGCAAGACTTAAATGTCAGCTCGGTGAGCATTTGTCGGTTGACAGTCAGAGTGTGCACGCATATATTATAGGTGAGCACGGTGACAGCGAAATTGCCGTATGGAGCAGTGCGAATGTTTCGGGTATTCCGCTTGATGATTTCTGCGAGATGAGAGGTCACTATAATCACGATAAATCGCAGGAAAATATCGCAGAAAAGGTTAAAAACAGTGCCTATGAAATAATTGCGAAAAAGCGTGCTACATATTACGGTGTTGCTATGGCGGTAAAGAGAATTTGCGAGGCAATTATCCGTGACGAAAAATCCATACTTCCTATTTCTTCACTGATGCACGGCGAGTTTGGTATTGACGATGTAGTGCTTAGTATGCCGTCGATTGTGGGTGCAAACGGTATTGAAACTAAAGTTCCGATTTCTCTTAGCGAGGATGAAGAAATCAATCTTAAGAAATCTGCCGATACTTTGCGCAGTATTCTTGATGATTGCGAAATTTAAAAGAAGAGTAAAAGGTGGCTGAAAATTCAGTCACCTTTTTGCTTTTATATTTAATTGTGCAATAAGTTGTAATGAATTTTTATGATAGTATGATAATTAGGGGATAGCGTAGTGTTTCGTTATGCAATTAAAAAATTTCCCAATACTATAAATCCCAAATAACCTCTTACAAATCAGTTTCTGTATCAAGCAAAACAAAATGATTTTTTCTGTAGTCTAAAATACCGTCTGATTTCATTTTGCTAAGTTCTTTAGAAAGAGCACTGCGGTCGAGATTTAAGTAATCTGCCATCTGCTGACGGTCAAACGGTATTTCAAAGTCTGTAGAATCGGCTTTTACCGATTCTTCCGACAGATAGGCAAGAACTCTTGTACGCACTGCTTTTGATGAAGTGCAAAAAATTCTTCGTGAAAGAGCAAGATTTTTTTGAGCCGAAAGCATAAGCAGACTGTTCATAAATTTCGGGTACCACGGCTGATTGCTGTTTTCCGGTTTAAGAGCGTTTTTTAAATTTATAAATAAAATTTCGCAACATTCGGCGCATACAACATCGACCATCATCGGAGTTTGCGAAAGGGCATAGGTTTCCGCAAAAATTTCTCCTTCGTTTGCATAACTGATTATACTTTTATTGCCCCATATGTCAATGTTCTCTATAATGACATTTCCCGAGAGCACAATTCCTACGCTGTCTATAACATCTCCCATATGATAAATATGTGTGTTTTTTGCATAAATGCGTTTTTTCATAAATTTACTCTTGTTCATTTGAGTAATTTCCTGTTCGGACATATTTTCAAATAAAAGTATATCACAAAATTTCATAAAAGCCTCATTTCGTTGCTATAACAACATAATTTCTTTTCTGATTATATTATAATTTATTTGCAAAATCAATACGGAGGTATTTAAGATGATAAGAAGAATTATAAATATAGATGAAGAAAAGTGTAACGGTTGCGGTGCTTGTGCAAATGCCTGTCACGAGGGTGCGATTACAATGGTAAACGGTAAGGCTAAACTTTTGCGTGATGATTATTGTGACGGACTCGGTGACTGTCTGCCAACCTGCCCTACGGGTGCGATTTCTTTTGTTGAGCGTGAGGCTCTCGCATATGATGAAGAGGCGGTAAAAGCCAATATGAAGAAAAAGTCAGAAACATTCGGCGTCTGCCCCGGACACAAACTACAGACATTTAACAGAGAAAGCTCTAAAAATACTGCTTTTGCGGAAGATGTAAAAATGCCGTCACAGCTTGGTCAGTGGCCGTGTCAGATAAAACTTGTGCCTGTAAACGCACCGTACTTTGACGGCGCAAAGCTGCTTATTGCCGCCGACTGCACAGCATATGCTTATGCGCAGATGCACAATGATTTTATGCGTGGGAAAATTACACTCATAGGCTGCCCTAAACTTGACGATATCGATTACAGCGAAAAACTTGAAAGTATAATTGCAAATAATAATATTTGGAGCGTAACCGTAGTTCGTATGGAAGTACCGTGCTGCGGAGGTCTTGAGTACGCCGTAAAAAGAGCGTTGCAAAACAGCGGAAAGTTTATACCGTGGCAGGTTGTTACAATTTCCACTGACGGTAAAATTTTAGATTAAATAATAAATTTCAACTAAGCCTTTACATTTGTAGAGACTTTTTTATGTAGGCGGGGGAGTGCGGATTTCGATTAAATTTAAAAAAGAATATTCACGGAATAAAACGGTATAATATTTTCAAGGACTGCCCATTCGGACAGCCCTTGAGTAAAATTTATCAGCTTGCGTTTTTAATCTGTAATCTTAACTTATCAGAAATCATAGCAATAAATTCGCTGTTGGTTGGCTTGCCTCTGTCGTTGTGGATAGTGTAGCCGAAGTAGGAATTAAGCACATCAACATCTCCTCTGTCCCAAGCAACTTCAATTGCATGGCGAATTGCTCTTTCAACTCTGGATGATGTGGTTTCGTATTTCTTTGCTACAGACGGATATAATTGTTTTGTAACCGCATTGATTATTTCGGGATGTTCAACTGACATAATAATTGAATCCCTTAAATAGTGATAGCCTTTGATATGAGCGGGAACGCCGATTTCGTGCAAAATTTCAGTTACTTTAAGCTCAATGCCGAATGCGTCAAAAGTTACGGGATTTCCGATGAAACTTTCTTTACTGCGCTTTGTCATATTTACAATATTCTGACAAAGTTCTTAAATGTCATACGGCTTGAGTACAAAATAAGACGCTCCCGAATTCATAACCTGCTGTTCGAGAATTGCGTTGTGGAATGATGAGAATACTATGAAAAGCGGAGCTTTAAGTTTATCTCGTCTTACACTGCGCATTACGCCTATTGCGTCGAGTCTGGTCATAAATGAATCCATAAGGACTACATCCGGCTGTTCTGCCTTAATGCGGTTCAACAGTTCTTCTCCGTCTTTTGAGCAGAAAGCAGGCGTAATGTTGTAATTTTCCATTGTTGCATTGCTTTCCTGCGAAAATTCGGATGCTTCTTCTGTGATGATGAGTTTGATTGCTTTTTCCATTGATTATTTCCCCCAGTAATTTTTCTATGAGATTATATTACCATAAATTGGTAATTTTGGCAATACTTTCCAAGCAAAAAAATTCAATAAATAATAAAATTTTTTTGGTTAAAATAATTAACTGCCAAAAATCAACGGATTTAGCTAAATTATTTGTAATTTTGCATCATATTACCAACATATATTCCGTAACCCTCGTTAGTGGAGTTTACAAAAACATGGGTAACAGCGCCTACAAGCTTACCGTCCATAACAATAGGACTGCCGCTCATACCCTGAACAATACCGCCCGCTTTATCAAGTAATTCTTCATCAGTTACTTTAAGCGTAAAACTTTCGGCAGAGTTTGTGTTTCTGCTTATGCTTGTAATTTCAATGCTGTATGCTTTCGGCGTATTGCCCTCAAGAGTGGTATAAACCGTCGCTTTACCCGTTTTCAGTTCGGATTCTTTTGCAACTTCAAGTTTTTCTTTATTTTCTGTAAGCGAAGTATCAAATGTGCCGTATATTCCGATGTCGCAGTTATCGGTAATTTTTCCTATAACTTTGTCGGAGAAATATCCGTTAAGACTGCCGGGGGAGCCGTTTGTGCTTTTTGTCACACTGCTTATTTCCGCTATAACCGCTTCACCCGAGGCAAGCGGCATAAGCGTGTAAGTGTCGCAGTCGCAAATGCCGTGACCAAGACCCGCAAAGTAATTTTCGCTTTTGTCATAATAGGTTACAGTGCCTATGCCTGCACTGCTGTCACGCACCCAAGCGCCTATGAGATAATTGCCGGCCGTGTTTTTTATAGGAACTATCTCTTTTGTAAGCGTTTTGTTGTCACGCTCAAAGGTTACTTCAAGGGTATTTCCGTCTGAATTAAGCGCAACTTCCCGCAGTGCTTCATTGTTTGTAATTTTAGTACCGTTAATTTCCTTTATAATATCGCTTTCTTTAAGTCCGCCTTTTTTTGCGGGACAAACATATTTACTGCCGTCAAAATAACTTTCGAGTTCAACTATCATAACACCGTCCGAATACATTTTAAGTCCAAACGGTTCACCGCCAAGATAAACATATTCCGGCAGTTCTCCGCTGTTGCAGGGAATAGCAGTGGCAGAAAGTGAAATAATAGCTGTAAGGGCAACTGATAAAAATTTATTAAAAAATTTAAAAAAAATCAAAAAAATCACCTACTTTCCGTTGCCATTCTTAGTTTTTGCATTTATAATATAAGAAAACAGGATTTTTTATTATTAAAAATTTTTTTGGAAGATAAAAAGTAATTAAAGCAGCTTGTAACTCAAAAATGTTATTATTTTTATAAATTAAAAAATTTTACATTGAAAGGAATTAGAATGGATACTAATTTAAAAGGACTTACTTCGCAAGAGGTAAGTCGCAGAGTAGCGGAAGGTAAGATAAATATTACCTCAAATTTAAAAACAAAATCAATCGGCAGAATATTCAGAGATAACATTTGTACTTTGTTTAACGCAATCAATGTTGTGTTGCTTGCGGCGCTTGCGTTTGTCGGCTCTTACAAGAATATGCTTTTTATCGGCATTATGATTGCCAACACAACAATCGGTATAGTGCAGGAAATTCGTTCAAAGAAAAGTGTAGATAAACTGACTATCCTTTCCGAAAAGAAAGTTACTGTCGTGCGTGACGGCAGAGAGTGCGAAATAAGCAGAGATGAAATTGTACAGGACGATGTGGTTGTTCTTTCCAGAGGCTCCCAGATTCCCGCCGACTGTATTGTGTGTGAGGGCGAATGCAAGGTAAATGAAAGCCTGCTTACAGGCGAATCGAATCTTATAGAAAAAAAGGTCGGTGACGAACTGCTTTCGGGCAGTTTTATCAGTCTTGGCAAATGTTACGCAAAGGCAAACAAAGTCGGCGCAGAAAGCTATGCGGCAAAAATTAACGATGAGGCAAAGTACATAAAGAAAGTTAATTCGGAAATTTTGCGTTCCTTTAATTTTATTATAAAAATATGTACTTTTATTCTTTTTCCCGTAGGCATCGCTTTCTTTATAAGACAGTTTGGTATCAATGACGGCGATTTGCAGGCTACTGTTGTAAGTACGGTTGCGGCTTTGCTCGGTATGATTCCTAAGGGTATGATTTTGCTTACAAGTTCCGTGCTCGCTGTTTCTATTATACGATTGACACGGAAAAAGGTGCTTGTGCAGGAGATGTATTGCATAGAAACTCTCGCAAGGGTTGATGTACTCTGCCTTGACAAAACGGGCACTCTCACTACCGATGAGATGAATGTTACTGATGTTATCACTATGTGTAATAAGGAAGAAATCGGCACGGCGCTTGCCTCAATCGCAAAATATTCCGATGACAAAAACGCAACTTTGCTTGCAATTGAAAAGTACGCAAAAGGACAAAAGCATATCGGCTGTAAAAAATTCTATCCGTTCTCGTCCGAAACCAAGTGGTCGGGCGGCGATTTTGATAACGGTAAATCCTATGTAATGGGTGCTGCTGAATTTATATTTAAGGATAAGAATAAGTATAAAGAGGTATTTGATACCATTGAAAGCATTAACGATACGGTAAGAATTATTGTTCTTGCCTCTTCCGAAAAGTCGCTCTGTAACGGTTTGCCCGACGATATTACTCCGCTTGCCGTTGTTCTTATTAAAGATAAACTCCGTGAAAATGTAAACGATACCATAAATTATTTTAAAGAACAGGGAGTGGCACTTAAGGTTATTTCGGGCGACAGTGTAAAAACCGTTCAGAATATCGCAAAAGATACGGGCATAACAGGTGCGGAAAACGCAATTGATATGACTACTGTAAAAACACAGGAAGAACTTGAAAAAGCGGCGGAAAATTGCAGTGTGTTCGGCAGAGTTACTCCTCAACAGAAAAAACAGCTTGTGATTGCGCTTAAGAAAAACGGTCATTCTGTTGCTATGACGGGCGACGGTGTAAACGATGTGCTTGCATTAAAAGAGGCAGACTGTTCAATCGCAATGGCGGCAGGAAGTGACGCCGCAAGAAATGTGTCACAGCTTGTGCTCGTTAATAATGATTTTGCATCAATGCCGGGTGTTGTGGCAGAGGGCAGACGAACAATCAATAACCTTGAACGCAGTTCGGCTTTGTATATTGTAAAAACAATTTATACAATCATACTTTCGGTATTCTTCATATTCTTTCATATGCCGTATCCGTTTGAGCCTATTCATTTTTCACTTGTTGGTGCTCTTACGGTAGGTTTGCCGTCCTTTGTGCTTGCTTTGCAACCTAATAAAAACCGAATTAAAGGTAATTTTACCTACAATATAATTGCAAGAGCGGTGCCTGCCGCATTCTGTACCGTTCTCAATATCATAGGTATGGCTGTTATTACGAAGTTTACAACGCTTGCACCTGACGAGTATTCTACAATATGTGTATATATGACGGCATTGTGTGCTTATATGCTCATCTTAAGACTTTCATATCCGTTTAATGCATTGAGAATTGCTATGCTTACTGTGTCGGCGGTCGGCATTGTGCTCGGTTGTGTATTCTTTGCCGGATTCTTCTCGCTTGTATGGCTTTCGGTTGACGGACTTATTTTGTTCGGTTTGCTGTCGGCATTTACAATTGTATTATTCAATCTTCTTTATAATTATGCCGAAAAGCTGATTGAGAAAAATAAAAACAAATATAAATAAGAAAGGGGTTGAAAGTGTGAAAATTAAATTACCGACCGATGTCAGAATGATAATTGACAGATTTGAGAAAAACGGTTTTTCCGCATATGCGGTGGGCGGCTGTGTGCGTGATTCTTTACTGCAAAAAGAGCCAAATGATTGGGATATTTGTACCGATGCTTTGCCGCAGGATATTCTTCGTCTTTTTTCTGATTTTCATACTTTCGACACCGGAATAAAGCACGGTACTGTGTCTGTAGTGATAAATTCTTCCGTGTATGAAATTACAACTTTTCGCATTGACGGAGAGTATTTCGATAATCGTCACCCTGAAAAGGTAGAATTTACGGATGATTTGGTTACGGATTTGTCACGCAGAGATTTTACCGTAAACGCTATGGCTTACAGCGACCGTACAGGTCTTGTAGATCCGTTTGACGGCGCATACGACCTTGAGCTTATGGCGGTGCGCTGTGTAGGTAATCCCGTTGAGCGCTTTACCGAGGACGCATTGCGTATTATGCGTGCTCTGCGCTTTGCCTCGTGCTATAATATGGCGATAGAAAAGCATACCGCCAATGCAATTTTTGAATGTAAAAAACTTTTGAATAATATTGCCGCCGAACGCATAACCGTCGAGTTCAACAAACTTGTATGCGGAGAAAGCTGTGAGTACATAATGCGCAGGTTTAAAGATGTGTTTGCGGTATTTTTGCCCGAAATATCAATTATGTTTGGGTACGACCAACATACCAAACATCATAACAAAACGCTTTGGAGGCACACCACCTGTGCAATGACAAATATCGACCCGACTCCGCTTTTGCGAATTACCATGCTTTTTCATGATTTGGGCAAACCTATGGCTTGCAAGCGTGACCCTGACGGTACGGCTCATTTTAAGGGTCATCCAAAATTCAGCGCAGTAATGGCAGAGCAAATACTTGAGCGCCTTAAGTATCCACGGGATTTTATAGACGATTGCGTAACGCTGATTGCGTTTCATGATGTAAGGTTTACAGGCAGTAAACCGCAGATAAAACGAGTGATGAACAAAATCGGTGAAACTGATATGCGCAGACTTTTAAAGGTGCAGTATGCCGATTTAACGGCACAGTCTATGTACCTTAGAGATGAAAAAATGAGCAAGTATAATCTTGCCTGTGCCGCATTTGAAGAAGTTCTAAAGGAAAAGGATTGTTTTACGCTGAAACAGCTTGATATTAACGGTCACGATTTGATAAAAACAGGAATTACCGACGGTAAACAAATCGGAAATATCCTTGATAAATTGCTCGGTATGGTGATTGACGAAAAAATCGAAAATAAAAACTCAATCCTTATGCAGAAAGCAAAAGAATTGAGCGGAATAGATTAATTATATCGCAAACAAAAACCGCAGATAAGTGTCGGCTTATCTGCGGTTAAATTGTTTTTAATCATCATCATACTCGTTATCGGGAGTGATGTTTATCATTTGAGATTCGTTTGAAATTTTCTTTGCATAGTGCCCGATTGTAGCGATAAGTGTAAGTCCTGAAATGCCCTCATATACAAGAGCGATGCCTAAAATAATCATAATTATATCCGCAAAGAAACCGGGGAAGATAATTGTTGTAATCGCAAAAATTATAATAAGTGCGGAAACCACAAAACTTATCCACCAATATTTTACGCCGAACGACTTTAACTGAAACGACCTTTTAATATCAATGGTACTGTCAACGATAATCAAAATACCGATTATTGCGAATATCATTCCTAAAATCGACTGCGGAGAAATCAAGAAGAAAACTCCGAATGCGGTAGCCGCAATGCCGACAATCATTTCAAAGCCGAAAGACGCTTGTTTTGAAGTGAAATATGTTATGAGATTAAACAGTCCGTAAACCGTTAGCGCACCGCCGAGCGTATAGCAAAGCGCAATGCTTACCTTGTCGGGATAAAAAATCATAACAAAGCCGAGTACGATATAGGCAAGAGCCGAGATAATGGCGGTAGAAATTGCCTTGCCGTGTTTTTTATTTTTGCTTTTGCTCATTAATCAATCACCTCATCAGTCAATGCGCTTGTCGCAGTAGTCGCACATCTGCATACCGAGTTTTAAGTATGAACGATTCGGCAGGTATTCTTCCCGTGCGGTAATGCATCTCGGATTTGTACAGCGTTTGTCTATAACAGAGATTTCTCTGTCCTTAAGCATAAAGTCGTCATCCTGTAAAAGCAGGAGAATAAGTGCCATTCTGCCATACATACCGTAGAGTGCCTGCTTAAAGTACAGGGCACGGGGGTCGTCGTCTATGTCAACCGTGATTTCGTTTACTCTTGGCAGCGGATGAAGAATGATCATATCTTCCTTGGCTTTTGCAAGTTTCTCTTTGTCAAGAACAAATACATACTTCTGCTTTTCGTATTCCTCTTTGCTTGCAAAGCGTTCCTGCTGTATTCTTGTCATATAAAGTACATCAAGGTCGGAAATAGAACTTGCAAGGTCATTTGAAAATTCATATTTACAGTTATTCTTTTCAAGAATATCAATAATGTAAAGCGGTACTTGTAATTCTTTTGTGGAAATAAGCACAAATGAATTGTTATCGTACTGCGAAAGTGCCTTTATGAGTGAATGTACGGTTCTGCCGTTTAATAGGTCGCCGCAGATACCGATTTTTAGGTTATCAAGTCTGCCTTTTTCGCAGCTTAAAGTAACTATATCGGCAAGAGTTTGTGTAGGGTGAAGATGTCCGCCGTCGCCGCAGTTGATAAACGGAACGCCTGCATACATAGACGCAGCCATTGCAGAACCCTCTACAGGGTGGCGCATTGCGATAATGTCGGCATAGCCACCTACAATTGTTATGGTATCTTTAAGACTTTCACCTTTTGCAACGGAAGAATTGAGCGGATTGTCAAAACCGATTGTTCTGCCGCCGAGTTTGAGCATTGCAGTCTGAAAAGACATTTGAGTTCTTGTGCTCGGCTCATAGAAAAGCGTAGCAAGAATTTTGCCGTCGCAGGCGTGTCTGTAATCGGCAGGATTTTCCATAATTTTTTTAGCTTTTTTAATCAGCATATCAAGCTGTTTTTTCGACATTGCGTCAAGGTCAATAAGATTTTTATTAGCCATTAAAAACACTACCTTTATAATTTTTTTCTATTTTATCAAAAATATACAAGGTTTTAATATCAATAAAGAAAAATAACATTTAAATTTACATTTACCGACAACCGTATATTACATATTTTGTTAAGATTACATTACATTTGCCGAATAAACTTATTTTTTATACTTTTTATTCAAAAATATTCTTTTGACTTTTGCAAAATTATGTATTATAATAAGATGAAATATACAACAAATAGACAAAATTTTACTGTTACACAGAGGGTATTGATTTTGAATTACGATTATACTTTGACCGATACTTTAAAAATGGCAGTCGGCAGTCAGACAGTTTTGCGAAAAGGAAAACCAGAGAGAAAATGTGCGGTATTGCAAAGATTTTTTAATCCTATGCTGATTTTTTCTTTGCTGATTTCGGTTTATGTTTTGATTGCGTATATAAACGGCGATGCACCTCTTACGCCTAAAGCACCGATGTTTCTCGGAGAACCTGCCGATGAATTTAAATACGCATTCAGATTTTACCTGTTTATCTTTTTGAATATACTGCCGACAATTTTGTATGTAATCGGTTTTGCCTTTTCCGTGAGGCAGTATAAAAATGCCGAGTATGCAATAACCGACTGCGGAGTGTTTCTTACAAAAGGCTTGTTTTCAAAAAAGCTGTATTATAAGCCGTACAGAGAGATTTACGATATTCAGATTAGGAAAGAAATTTCTGACATCTTGTGTAAGACGGGTACCGTGACTTTAAGTTTTGAGTTTCCCGAACAGAAAATAGGAAGTCTGACGCCCGTAAATATGGCTCCGCTTAAAATAAAAAATATTTCAGATTATATGGAAGTCTATAAATTGTTACAGGAAAATGTGAGGAGAACAAATTATGTATGATGATTACAAGGTAAGCGATGACTTAAAAAATATGATGAATAACGAACGAATTGTGTGGTCGGGCAGACCTAAGAAGTCGTGCTTTGTGCTTGAGTGTATTTTTAACCCAATGCTTATTTTTGCTTTCATTTGGTTTATGTTTGATTTTATGTTTATAAGTCAAATTTTCTCAAGCGACCTTTCTGAGTTAGACTCAAGCGTATGGATGTTTGTCGGCTTTTTCGCTCTTCATTTAATGCCTGTATGGATATATCTCGGCGGTGTTATTTTTTCTTTCAGAAAGCTGAAAAATACGGAATATGCCATTACCGATAAAGGCATTTACAGTACAAACGGCTGTTTTTCCAAACAGTATAATTTTAAGCCTTTTACAGACCTTTCGCATGTGTATATTCACAGAGGTATTTTTGACCAGTGGCTCGGAGTAGGCGATGTTATTTCCGAATGTCATCATTACGCCGCTGTTCGTTCGAATAGCAGACATTCTGATAACTTTACTATTTCCGATATTCCCGATTATGTTGAAGTTTGCAATATTATAAAAAAGTATCAGACAGATATTTATGCCGATACACAATTCCCAAACGATTACAGACCGCAGTCTAACCACGGTTACAACACAAATTATTATCCGAACAGCGGAGTAAATCCAAATAATTTTTACGGACAGAACAGCAATCCGAACGCTTACTACAATAACCAGCGCAACGCATATTATAATCAAAACAATGCGCAAAATTACAACAGAAATTACAATGCAAATCCTCAAAACTTCAATTCCGATTACAGCAGTAATCCCGGCTTTACAGGTGAAAACTGCGATACACACGACGGTTATGAAGTGAATGCAGGCAGTAATAATTACGACAGTTGGGATAATCCCAAGGCTAAAAAAGAGAAAGACAGTTGGGATAAGCAGTAATAATTTGTCGGATTTTTTATAAATTTGTTTTGACATTTCATTAATTTGGTACTATAATAAAGAAAACAATACAAAACGGGAGCCGAGCGGCTGAGAGGAAATGAATTGACATTTCGACCGTAAACCTGATTTGGATAATGCCAACGGAGGGACTTTGCAGCGTAAGTTTGTTATAGGCTTACGGTAAATATTTTACATACAAAGTGCGTCGGTTCGGCGCACTTTATTTTTTGCTTTTCGGAGGTGAAGTTATGATAAGAATAAACGGAGTTGATATTGATAAAATTGAAATTTCACTTATGCAGTACCTTGAAGAAAATTCAATTTCACCGCAGAGAATTGCAGTTGAGCTTAACGAGGAAATTCTGCCGAAGGCAAATTACGCCGCTACTGTTCTCAAAGACGGAGATGTAGTAGAAATCGTAAATTTTGTCGGCGGCGGTTGTTGAGTTTTTCCGCATTAAATTATAAAGGAGATAATAATAATGGAAAATGATAAGCTGATTTTAGGCGGACACGAATTTAATTCCCGATTTATTCTCGGTTCGGGTAAGTATTCGCTTGACCTTATAAAAGCGGCAGTTGAAAATGCAGGCGCAGAGATTATTACTCTTGCACTAAGACGAGCTGTAACAGGCAAGGTTGCAAATATTCTTGACTATATTCCTAAGAATGTTACTCTTTTGCCCAATACCTCAGGTGCAAGAAATGCCGATGAGGCTGTAAGAATTGCAAGACTTGCAAGAGAGGCAGGCTGCGGCGACTTTATTAAAATTGAGGTAATCAGAGATTCAAAGTACCTTTTGCCGGATAATTACGAAACGGTAAAGGCTACCGAAATTCTTGCAAAAGAGGGTTTTGTGGTACTTCCGTATATGTATCCGGACCTTAATGTGGCAAGAAGTCTTAGAGATGCGGGTGCTGCCGCAATTATGCCGCTCGGCTCTCCGATAGGTTCAAACAAGGGAATAGCAACAAAGGAATTTATTAAAATCATCATCAACGAAATAGACTTGCCTGTTATTGTTGACGCAGGTATCGGCAGACCGTCGCAGGCTTGCGAGGCTATGGAAATGGGTGCGGCGGCTGTAATGAGCAATACCGCCATTGCCACTGCAGGTGATATTCCTATGATGGCAAACGCATTTAAAAAGGCGATTGAGGCAGGCAGACAGGCTTATCTTTCAGGTCTTGGCAGAGTAATTGAGAACGGTGCGTCTGCATCATCACCTCTTACGGGATTTCTTGAAAGTTGAGGCGTGAACAATGGAAGAAAGAATTGACCATATGAAATATCTGCCCGATATGGAGCAGATTGATTCTGATATACCCGACAGAGTAATTGCAGAAATGAACGGATATGACCCGTCGATTTATACCGAAAACGATGTGAGACGGGCACTTGAGCACGATGAAAAAACTGTTGACGATTTTAAGGCTTTGCTTTCGCCTGCGGCATTACCTTTGCTTGAAGAAATCGCAGAGGCTGCAAGAGTGGAAACCAAAAAGCATTTCGGCAACTCGGTAAATATGTTTACACCGCTTTACATTTCAAATTATTGTGAGAATTACTGTATTTACTGCGGCTTTAACTGTCACAATAAAATTCACCGTGCAAAGCTGAACGCAGAGGAAATCGAGCACGAAATGCAGGCAATTGCAAAGACAGGTTTGCAGGAAATACTTATTCTGACAGGCGAAAGCAAAAAAATGTCGGATGTTAAGTATATCGGCGAGGCTTGCAAAATTGCGAGAAAGTATTTTAAAGTTGTAGGACTTGAAGTATATCCGATGAACAGCGACGAGTACCGTTATGTGCACGAATGTGGTGCCGACTATGTAACCGTTTTTCAGGAAACCTATAATTCCGATAAATACGAAACGCTCCACCTTGCGGGTCATAAGAGAATTTTCCCGTACAGAGTAAATACTCAAGAAAGAGCTTTGATGGGCGGTATGCGTGGCGTAGGATTTGCGGCGCTTTTAGGACTTAGCGACTTCCGCAAAGACGCATTTGCCACAGGTATGCACGCTTATCTTATTCAAAGAAAGTATCCGCACGCAGAAATTGCTTTTTCCTGCCCAAGATTAAGACCGATTATCAATAACGATAAAATCAATCCGAAAGATGTACACGAACCGCAGCTTTTGCAGGTTATTTGTGCGTACAGATTGTTTATGCCGTTTGCAAGCATTACTATTTCAACGAGGGAGTGTCAGCGCTTCCGAGATAATGTGGTTGACATTGCGGCAACTAAGATTTCCGCAGGCGTAGATGTTGGAATAGGCGGTCACGACGGTGAAAGAGAGAAAAAGGGCGACGAGCAGTTTGAAATTTCAGACGGCAGAAATGTTGACGAGGTTTACAAGGCTCTTACCGATAAGGGCTTACAGCCCGTTATGAGCGATTACATCTATGTGTAATGTAGTAAGCGTGACGGCAAAGCCGCTTTGCAAAGATGATTTTTTACAGAAAATACAAAAAATATCCGATTCCGATACACAATATATAATTCTTAGGGAGAAATATCTTTCCGAACAGGAATACTTCAATCTTGCAAAAAATGTGCTTTCGGTTTGTGACAAAGACAAATTGATTATACATAATTTTCCCGAAACCGCTGTAAAACTCGGTGTTAAAAAAATTCATCTGCCTTTCGGTGCGTTTAAAGATTTAAAGGGCAGAGAGGATTTTGATTTGCTCGGAACTTCCGTACACAGTACGGAGGACGCAATGTTTGCCGAAGAAAACGGAGCGGATTACATTACGGCAGGTAATATTTTTGAAACCGACTGTAAAAAAGGACTAAAGGGTAAAGGGGTGCATTTTTTGCGGAATGTGTGTGACAGTGTAAATATTCCCGTCTACGCAATAGGCGGCATAAATGCCGATACCGCAAAAGAATTAAAATTCCTAAACAGAAAGAATTTTGCCGGTGTATGCGTTATGTCACTTCTTATGCAGAGTGAAAATATAAATGACGAAGTTATGAAAATTAAGCGTGAATTGGGGTGATACAGCGTGAAATTTGACAAAAATATGCTTGCGTTATATGCGATTACAGACAGAAAATGCATAGGCGACCGTGGACTTGAGTACAGCGTTGAGCAGGCTTTATCAGGCGGCGCAACAATGATTCAGTTAAGAGATAAGGAAGTCGATTTTGATACACTCTGTAAAGAGGCAGACAGTCTGCTTAAAATTTGCCAAAAGTATAACGCACCGTTGATCATTAACGATAACGCAGATGTTGTAATAAAGACAGGTGCTGACGGTGTGCACCTCGGTCAGAATGATATGGAGCTTGCCAAGGCGAGAGAAATCCTCGGTAAAGATAAAATAATCGGCGGCTCGGCACGCACAATTGAACTTGCAAAAAAAGCTGAGCAGAGCGGAGCGGATTACATAGGCAGCGGTGCGGTGTTCGGCACACTTACAAAGTCAGACGCAAAATACCTCGGTACAGAAAATCTTAAGAAAATATGCGGCGCTGTCGGTATTCCTGTTGTGGCAATCGGCGGTGTAAGCGCAGATAATATACCGCAGCTTGAAAATTGCGGTATAAGCGGCGTTGCCGTGGTGAGTGCGATTTTTGGTGCTGACAATATCTGTTCTGCCGCACAAAAATTAAGAAAACTTGCAGACAGTGTAATTTACGGAGGTTAGTTTGAAAACTGTATTGACAATAGCCGGCAGCGACTGCTCGGGAGGAGCGGGAATACAGGCTGATATAAAAACAATAACAATGCACTATTGCTATGCAATGAGCGTCATTACCGCCCTTACGGCGCAAAACACAACGGGCGTATATGGTATTGAGCAGACGAGCGACGAGTTTATAGCAAATCAGCTTGACTGTGTTTTTACCGATATTTTCCCCGACGCAGTAAAAATAGGTATGGTTTACGGCAACAATTCCGCAAAAGTAATTGCCGACAAGCTCAATTTTTACAAAGCAAAAAATATTGTGACCGACCCTGTAATGGTATCTACCAGTGGCAGCAGGCTCATAAGCGAGCAGGGACTTGAAAATCTGAAAAAATACCTTTTGCCGATTTCTGCACTTGCCACTCCGAATGTACCCGAGGCTGAAATTTTGAGCGGAATTAATATCAAAAATTTACAGGATATGCAAAATGCCGCTAAAATAATTTCCGATAAATACGGCTGTGCCGTACTCTGTAAGGGCGGTCATTTAGAGGATTGCAGTGATGATTTGCTTTACTCCGACGGCGAGTTTTATACTTACCCCTCGGTAAGAATTGACAATCCCAATACTCACGGCACCGGATGTACGCTTTCAAGCGCAATAGCAAGCAATCTTGCGAAAGGCTTTGAAATTCCTCAAGCAGTTGAGAACGCAAAGGCATATGTAACAAAAGCAATCGGCGTAAAACTTGACCTCGGCAAAGGCAGAGGACCGCTGATGCATAACTATATTTTACAAAATTTTAAATGAAAAGGCAGATGAAATATGAGAGAATATTCAACACAGATGGAGGCTGCAAGAAAGGGAATTGTAACCAAGGAACTCGAAATTGTAGCCAAAAAAGAGAGAATGACAGTAGAGGAGCTTATGCCGCTCGTAGCGCAGGGCAAGGTTGCCATTTGCGCAAATAAAAATCATAAGTGCATTGACCCGGAGGGTGTCGGCTCAATGCTCAAGACCAAGATAAATGTAAACCTCGGCATTTCAAGAGATTGCAAGGACTATGACATTGAAATGGAAAAGGTTATGCAGGCTGTAAATATGGGTGCTCACGCAATTATGGATTTGTCATCACATGGAAATACAATTCCTTTCCGCAGAAAGCTCACAAGCGAGTGCCCTGCAATGATTGGTACTGTACCTGTTTACGATTCCGTTATTCATTATCAGCGTGACCTTGATACACTTACAGCACAAGATTTTATTGATGTTGTAAGACTTCACGCACAGGACGGTGTGGACTTTGTAACACTCCACTGCGGCATTACACGCAAGACCATTGAGCAGATTAAAAAGCATAAGAGAAAGATGAACATAGTTTCTCGTGGCGGTTCACTTGTATTTGCGTGGATGTGTATGACAGGCAACGAAAACCCGTTCTATGAATATTACGATGAAATTCTCGACATTTGTCGTGAGTACGATGTAACAATTTCTCTCGGCGACGCTTGCCGCCCCGGCTGTCTTGCAGATGCCTCCGATGTGTGCCAAATTGAGGAGCTTGTGCGCCTTGGCGAGCTTACAAAGAGAGCATGGGCAAAGGATGTTCAGGTTATGGTTGAGGGTCCGGGTCATATGCCTATGGACCAGATTGAGGCAAATATGAAAATTCAGCAGACCATCTGTTGCGGTGCGCCGTTCTATGTGCTCGGCCCGCTTGTAACCGATATTGCCCCCGGCTATGACCACATTACTTCGGCTATCGGCGGTGCTATTGCCGCAGCATCTGGCGCAGCATTCTTGTGCTATGTAACCCCTGCCGAGCACTTGGCTTTGCCAAATGTTGACGATGTAAAGCAGGGCATTATTGCCTCTAAAATTGCGGCACACGCAGCCGACATTGCAAAGGGTGTGCGTGGCGCAAGAGAGATTGACGATAAAATGGCAGACGCAAGAAGAAAGCTCGATTGGGAGGCTCAGTGGGAATGTGCCATTGATCCCGAAACCGCAAGAAAAATCCGTGATGACCGCAAGCCTGAGCACGAGGATACTTGCTCAATGTGCGGCAAATTCTGCGCCGTAAGAAGTATGAACAAGGCTCTCAACGGCGAGCATATCGACATTCTTTAATTAACAAGTTACATTTTTATACCTGTATTTCAAAATTGCACCTTGCTTGCTTGGCAGGGTGCTTTTTTGTTGACAAATATGATAAAATAATCTATAATATAAATTAAATAATACTATTATTCAAAATACAATATATACGATATGCGGTGATAATATGGAAATGAATAAAGCTGAAATTATAAAAAGGCTGATGAGTGTTGATAATGATATGTCTTTGCTTGATACTACGGCAGATACTTATTCTTGTATAATCGTAGGTGGAAGTGCACTTGTTTTGCTTGAAAAAATATATCGTTCAACTCATGATATAGATTCAATAAATGCAAGTGATGAAATAAAACAACTTTTAGAAATTTATAATATAAATATGAATGTAAGCGCATACAGAATAAATTTTCCTGATGATTATTTAAACCGAATTATACCGATAGATATTCCGACTAAAAAAGTTAAATTTTATACTGTATCGCTTGAAGATTTGGTGGTTTCAAAATTATGTTCAATGCGTGATAAGGATGTTGAAGATATAGAAAACGAATTGGTTTATAAATCTTTGGATTGGAATTTATTGGATAAGTTAATTGATGATGTCTGTTACGGTATGCTGTCTGATTTTGACAGAAATGCATTGGTTATAAATTATAATCATTATAAGGAGAGATTTAAGTGAGAGAGTTGACTTTTAAGGGTTACTTGCTTTTTCAGCTTAAAGAATTGTCGGGATGTAATACAACCTCACTCTATATATTTTCAAATCTTGCTTCTTCTGATGCAAGATTGCAAGATGCGCTTACTATGTACCTTGTTCTTTATACAAAAGAAGATTTAAAAAACAGACTTATAAAAAAATATTCTTATTTAAAAACAGCTTGCAATCAACTTTTCGGTCTTGAAGAAAATAATATAAATGATTTTTTGAATTCGGAAAGATTAAGCCATTATCGTACGATATACCAAAATTATATTTACGAAAAAGATAAAAAAGTTTTGGAAAATAAATTAAAACAAATGATGTATCAGAAAATATGTTTTACAAGAAAATCTAAAAATATGAGCAACTACCGTATTTATAAGGAATTAAACCTTAATCCGGGTAATGCAAATGCTTTTCTGAAGTACGGTGATGTTTCAAAAGTAAGTCTTGATACAGCAAGAAAAATTCTTGCTTTTGTTAATAAATATTAGATTATGCACCTTGCTCGGTGAACCGACCTCCAAATCGTTAGATTCTTGGTCTGACTTTTTGGATCGACTCACGGCAGGGTGCTTTTTTGTGCCTTTTTAATTCTTTTTTAATAAAATTAGCCTAATTACTGCAATTTTTAATAATATTTTACGCATAGGTAAGGGGGTGTGATATGAGTACGGAAATTGTGACTGCGCTGATTGTTGCGGGCGGAAGTATTATTTGTCAATTGCTGATAAATGCGTCAAACCGTAAGCGACAGGAAAGCGAAAACGAAAAGACCAAATCATTGATTGTGTATCGGTTAGATCAGCTTGAACATAAGCAGGATAAATATAATCATCTGCAAGAGCGTGTTTTCAAACTTGAGCGAATGTCAGCCGTTACGGACGAAGAAATAAGAGTTGTAAATCATAGAATTGCTGACCTTGAGCATATAAATAGTGAAAAGAAATAAGCTAATATCGCTTTTATGGGCAGAAATTTATATTGAACTTTTAAATTAAAATGTATTACAGGGGGTGAAATTATGAAAAACGGTTTTAAAATATGGGCAAAAGCCGCGGGTATCCGTGCGGCAAAAACCGTGGCTCAAACAGCGATTTCGGTTATCGGCGTGTCTGCTGTGCTAAGTGATGTGAATTGGGTAGCGGTTGCTTCCGCAAGCGTGCTTTCGGGTATTCTTTCGTTGCTTACAAGTATTGCGGGATTGCCCGAAATATCCGATAATAAATAAGTACATTTTTAAGGCATCGGAATATTATGTAATATGAAGATGTGTTTTACTAAAAACTGCCTTAAAAGAGCATTGCGTACATTCCTACAGACGGCACTCGGATATATTCTCGCTAATCTTGCGTTGTTTCTGACGGGAACGGATTTTGCAAATGCAGAAATGTGGAAAAGTGCAGTCTGCGGACTTTTGGTTTCTTCGGTTTCGGCAGGACTTTCAGCGGTTATGAACCTTGAAAAAAAGGAAGAACGGGCAGAGTGTGACGATAAATGCTCAAAAGATGAAGAAAACAAATGAATACAATTTTACAAAAAATTAATAATAATATTGTCAGCCGCAGGTCAGCTCGACCTGCGGTTATTGTTTTATGCTGAAATTTGTATTATAATATAAAGGAAATATCGTATGGAAATACTTTCATCTACGCTTAATCACATAGCCGTGCTTTTTTCTTTTATTCTTATCGGCTTTGTTCTTAAAAAGAAAAATATTTTATCTGACGGCAGCGGCAGGACTTTGTCACGCCTTGAAAACGGAATATTTATGCCTGCGGTCGTAATCAATACATTTTGGAATAATTGTACGGTGGAAAATATAAGCCAAAAATGGATTTTCCTTGTTTACAGCACTGCGCTTTTGATTGCTGCGGTTGCGCTTGCTTTTATTATCTCAAAATTTCTTACCAAAGACGAGTATTTGCGTAAAGTGTACAGATATTCGCTTTCGGTGTCAAATTTCGGATTTGTCGGAACTGCGCTTGTTCAGGGCATATACGGCGCTGACAGCATTGAACTTTTCGATTATTTAATATTCACCTTGCCGCTGAATATGTTTACTTACTCAATCGGAATTGCGTGGCTTGTGCCGTCGGACAAGGGCGGATTTTCTTTGAAGTCATTGCTGAATCCGATATTTGTGTCGCTGTTTATCGGCGCAATTCTCGGACTATTGCAAATACCGAGGGTGCGGCTTGTAAGTACAATTCTTACCGATTGTGCCGCCTGTATGGCACCTGTTGCAATGATTTTGACAGGGTTTGTAATAGCGGGATATGAAATAAAAAGCCTGCTCAAGGTAAAGCAGACTTATATTGTTGCGGTGCTTAGGCTGATAGTTTTTCCTACAATTTTTGTGACTGCGTTAAGGCTTTTTAATACGGATAATGAAATAGTTTTTGCCGCACTCTGTGCAAATGCAATGCCGTTAGGACTTAACACCGTTATAATTTCATCGGCATACGGAGAAAGTCCGCAAACAGGCGCAAGCCTTGCTCTTGTGTCGCAGGCAATGGCGGCGATTACCATACCGATAATGTTTTTAATATTTTTTAGGAGATTTTAATATGAAGATTTACCTTGCATCGCCGTTTTTTAACGATAACGAAATTGCAAATATTCACCGTGCGGTTGAAATTCTTAAAGCAAAAGGTCACGAAGTTTTTGTGCCTATGGAGCATGATGTTGAGAACAGGGAAAGCCTTACCAATGCAGAATGGGCAGAGGAAATTTTTAAAATTGACAAAGGCGGAATTGACGATAGCGATGCGGTTGTTTTGCTTTACGGCGGAATGTACTCCGACAGCGGAACTGCGTGGGAGTGCGGATATGCCTATGCGTCAGGCAAAAAAGTAATAGTGTGTTGCTATAATATTGAGCAGACCAATCTTATGATAGTAAACGGCTGTCACGCATTTTTAAACGGAATAGACGAACTCTCATACTATGATTTTGATAAAATGCCCGTTGTCCGCAATGCAGGCGAACAGAAGTAAATACATTTGTTTAGTACGGATACTTAAATTATGGTTCGGCATATTTTTTAAGCTAAGTAATTATAAAGTTTATTACTATAATATTAACAGACAAATGCGGGTGATAATTATAGAAACTATAATCGAAAAATGGGATATTTAAAAAAATATAAACAGGTACGGTTTAAATATAAAATCTGTAAGTGATGATTTTGACGGTTTAACAGTTATTCTTGAAAATAATGAACTGGAATTGTTTTCAATCAGATGGGCGGATGTGGAAAGTTATTGCCGTTCAACGGAAGAAATGCGTTTTAATTTTATTGCTGGTGAATGGCAACAAGTCTGAAAAGAATTTCCAAATCAGTCTTTTTTTAAGTTATTGATTCACCATATATAAAATGGATTAAAGAACAAGCAGGTGGTTTTATGGACGATGATAAATTAATTCATTTTATGATTGTTTCTGCTGATTATGTTCTTGATACAGTTTCAAAATATGAATCAGATGAGTATTATTTAAGTAAACTGACTTGTTCGGATAGTACAAAAATCTCTCTATGGCATAATTTACTGTGTAACTTTATTGATTTTAGCTGATATTGTTTGATACCGAAATTCACTCAAAAAGCAAAGGCTGAGTGATTGAAAAACATAGCAAATAAGCTGATTTTTCAGTGTTTATCACAAAAAATAAGCACCCGATTGCTCGAGTGCTTTTGGCGGAGATGGAGAGATTTGAACTCTCGCGTCGGAGTTACCGACCTACTGGTGTTCGAAGCCAGACCCTTCAGCCACTTGGGTACATCTCCATATTAAATTATCGTACTCAACTATTATAACGGCTCAATTAAAAATTGTCAATACCTGTAACTAAATTATTATTTTATCATAAAATGAAATGAATAAGCAATACCGAATTATTTTTCGTAAGGCGGGTGATTTTATGGCTTTTGACACAAGAGAATTGTTTGCTCGGTTGTTAAAATGCGAAAGCGGAGGAGAGGGGATTGAAGGTATGCGTGCGGTTGCCTCTGTGATTATCAACAGGTCAACTGTTCCTTACGGGGAATTTGCACGGATAAGCAACGGTGGAGATGTGCGGGCAATCATTACACAGCCAAATCAGTTTACCTGCTTAAAGACTTCCGTAGGGGGTCAGTACAATTCGCAAAATGTGTATAATATTGTACCTGAAGATATACACTACGAAATTGCAGATTGGGCACTTGCAGGCAATACTGACAGCTCGGTCGGCAATTCTTTATTCTATTTTAATCCTTATTCCTCAACCTGTCCAAACTATTTTCCTACCAATATCGGCGTGATTTACAATCGTATCGGTAAACATTGTTTTTATTCTCCGACACAGGCTTACAAAAACACATAGGAGTGATTTGTTTTGGTAAATTACATCAACAATAAAAAGGCGCAGCAGCTCAACCCAAATACTCTGTATAATCTCGACACCAATCCCTCAGCCTGCAATAATTATAATTGTATAAACAACCAGATTCCAAATACCATACAGCAATACGGTTACGAAATTCCATCCATACTTGACCTGGCTACATTGGTTAGCCCCACAAGTCCGAATTATCAAAGTTTCAGTCCTGATCAACAGGCACTGAATAGAAGAAATCCTGCGTCGGGGCAGTCGATAAATCAACTTACACAGACAATCCCTGCCGAAAGTCAAAATAACGAAGTTGCAAATGATTTGGCGGTTCGTGAAATTCAGAACATAGATTCAACCCAGCCGTACAATCCCGAAACATTGCCGACCCCCGCAATGATAAACGAACAGAATATGCAAAATATGCAAAACAATCAGACTGCAATATCGACGGCAAGCCTTTTGACCGACATAAAAAATCCGTATGAGGTAACAGCCGAAAGTGTGCAATATCTAAACGGTTTTATACGCACTCAAATCGGAAGAAGAGTATCCATTGATTTTCTTGTGGGTTCTAATACAATTGTCACAAAATCAGGATATTTGCTCGGCGTTGCGGCAAACTATATTCTTATAAACGAGCTTGACACAAACGACCTTACAACCTGCGATTTCTATAATATAAAATTCATCAGATTTTATTTTAATTAAAATAAGATGCTTTTTCAAAAGTTGGGGTGAATATGGTTTAGCCGACTTTCGGTCGGACAACAAAGTTAAGAGAAAGAAAAATTTTCTGCCCGAAGTTAAAAGTTTGGTCAACCTTTTCAAAGGTTGTGGGTGTGGGCAACGCCCGCAAATAGTTTTCTTTTATACAATGTCTGACAGCCAAATGGCTTGCCGTTTGCGGCTTGAATACAATGGCGAGAGCCTTTTAATTGCGTAAGTAGGAATAAGTCAGAAAGATTATTTTATAAGTTTGTTGCCTGTAAACTACTTATACATTATAATAAAATGCCTACCATTCCGCTTTTCTTTTGCGTGAAAAGAAAAGCTCCAAAAGAAAGCACGCTTAAGGGGAAAGGGATTTCGAGTCCCTTTCCCCTTAAGTATCCCTTTTCCTTAGACGACCAAGGTCAGTGACCTTGGAACCTCTAACTTATATTTTTCTAATAAAATTTGTACTTGGCAAAATAAGTTATTTAATTATTTCCTTTTTAAACTTACACTTGCCTTTTGTTGGCTCTGCTCAAAACAGCACCTTTTAAAAAGGGTTGAACTAAATTTTGATTTTATAAAATTTACCATAGAACCTACTTTTTATTGCACTATGTAGTCCTTGAAAATCTTTTCAAAGCGTTTAAAGAAAACATTTTTGTTGCTTTTTATCATAAAGCCGAATAACAGTGAAACAGCAATTATATCGAATACGGGCAAAAACCATATAAACGGCAGTTCTGTATAGATTTCGGGATAGCTTAGGAAAAGGACAAGGCAGGTTGAAACCGTAACCAATACAAGAAAACCGATCCAAAATATTATATCTTTTTTGTTTGTGTAAGATTTAACGCATACATCAAGCTGAGTTCCACGCTCTTCGGCTGTAATTTCATTTATCGGATTAAAAGGCTTGTATTTGTCGGCAGGGTGAGGACAGAGTTTTGCGGATTTACCGTTTACAGAGCCGTAAAGTGTTGTATCGCTTGCGGTGTTTCTGTTTAGGTTTGAAAGCGGCATATCTTTTAGGGTGTGATTGCCGAGAATATTAAAAAATTCTGCCTGCGATATGTTCATTTTATAATTGTGTTCTTTCATTTCAGTCACCTGTTTGTAATTATATTTAAGTGGATTTGAATAATGTTTGATTATTTGTGATTATTTAGAATTTCTCGCATTTTCAATAAATGTTCTGACAAGCTCAAAATCCTTGCCCGATTTGTCGGCAAGCTCAACGCCTGAGCTGACATCTACCGCAAAGGGGCGCAGCTGAGCAACGGCTTTGGCTACATTGTCGGCTGTAAGTCCGCCTGCAAGGAAAAGCATTTTTTGGTTTTTCGGGAGTCTTTCAAGCATAGACCAGTCGAAACTCTTGCCGCTGCCGGGTACTGCCGAATCAAATAAAATTCCTTTTACATTGTCAAGATTTTCAATATCGCCAATGCTTTCAATTCCGCTCACATTAATTGCCCGAATAACGGGGGTTTTGCACTCGCTCAAAAGCTTTTCGCTGATTTTGCCATGAATTTGCACATAGTCAAAGCCGAGGGTGTGTATCTGCTCAAGCTGTTCTTCGGTTGGTGATACGGTAACGGCAACGCTCTTTATATTTTTGTCAAGCAAAGCGAGCAATTCCTGCGCCGTTTGGACAGAAATATTCCTATGGCTTTTCTCAAAAAACATAACAAACCCTGCAAAATCGGGGGAGAGTGTATTAATACATTTTATATCGGTCGGATTTTTAAGTCCGCAAATTTTTACTTTTGTCATACTTGCCTCCTGTACTTTAATAATATGTTACCATAAGGAGGTAAAATGTCAATAATCAAAGAAAAATTGCGGATTTTTTCCGAATTTTTTGATTTCAAATATTGACAAAAGCAAAAATAATGGTATAATAATTTTGTTATGCAATATAAAGAGTATAACATCCTTGCGGCGAAAGCCGCCATAATGTCCAGAAGGAGGTGCAATATAATGGCAGTAACAGCTAATTACGAGACAGTAATGGTAGTTTCTCTTAAGAACGGCGAAGAGAACGTTCAGAAGGTAGTAGAGAAATTCAAGGCTCTCATCGAAAACAATGCCACTTTAAAGAATGTTGACGAATGGGGCAAGAGAAAGCTTGCTTACCTTATCAACAAGGAGAGCGAAGGCTACTATGTTCTCTTTGATTTTGAAAGCACAGCAGAGTTCCCTGCAGAGCTCGACCGTATCTACAAGATTACAGACGGTGTAATGCGTTCAATCATCATCAAAAAAGAAGAAGAATAATTTACGAATGAACCTTTGTAGGGGTTATTCCTCGAACACGAAAGGAACTTAAAAATGCTTAACAGAGTGGTTTTAATGGGCAGATTAACTGCCGATCCGGAACTTAAGACAACCCCTAACGGTGTCAGCGTAACATCTTTCAGTATTGCGGTTGACCGTTCATATGTAAAGAGCGGTGAAGAACGCAAGGCGGATTTTTTCAATATTGTTTGCTGGCGTCAGACTGCTGAATTTGTTTGCAGATATTTCAGCAAGGGTTCTATGATTGCTGTTGACGGACAGCTCCAGAGTCGTTCGTTCCAGGCAAAAGACGGTTCTAACCGTTATGTAGTAGAGATTGTTGCAGACAATGTTAGTTTCACAGGCGAACGCCGTGACAGTAATGCTAACGGATACAATAATCAGTCTTACGGCAACAATCAATCATATGGCGCACAGTCTTATGGCTCTAACCAGTCTTACGGCTCGGCTCCATACCAGCAGGCACAGTCTCCTGCTGAGTCATATCAGAGCGGTTCAAATTCAGATTTTCAGGATATGCCGCTTGATGATGATTTACCATTTTAAATTTAACTGAATTATAATATAATTCATTGAAAGGAGTTCTCACAATGGCTGACAGACCAATTAACCGTGGTAGAAAAGCTCGCAAGAAGGTTTGCGGTTTCTGCGTTGATAAGGTTGAACACATTGATTATAAGGACATCGCTCGTCTTCGTCGTTATATGTCAGAGAGAGGTAAGATCCTTCCTCGCCGTGTAACAGGTACTTGTGCAAAACATCAGCGTGAAATTACAGTTGCAATTAAGCGTGCAAGACACCTTGCTTTGCTCCCATACACAGCTGACTAATCTATAATCAGTATTTTAAGCACCGTTTTTACACGGTGCTTTTTATTTTGCTTTTGTAAGTACAGTTTTTAAAAAATCTAAAAACTCTGACATAAATCAAAGAATATTTGTTTGTTTTGGTCAAACTTTAAAAAAGCCTCGAAAATTAATAAACAAACTTTACTCGCAAATTATGTGCAATTTGCCTTTTTGGCTTACGATTCCTACAAATACAGCAAATAACACTTGATTTTATGGCGATTTTCGGTATAATATTAAAGTAGTAACTATATATAGTTACTGTAACATTGTTGAAATGTGCCTGTTACGAACGGGCTTCATTTTCATAAAACACACAATACAGAACAGACCGTTTGCCAGCGGTCTGTTTTGTGTTTTACGGAAATTTATTGTATTACTTAATTGTAAAAAAATGCACCTGTAAATCATGCGGCTTACAGGTGCATATATTTTTTAATTAACCTACGCTGTAAATTTCAAGAGTATCAATATATCCTGAAAGGTAACGCTGAATTTCGGTTACATTATTAATTGTAATTGATGTGATGTAGTGGGTAACAGCTGAATTTTTGTACTGAAAATCGTTAAATTCAGCATTGCCGGCTGAATAGTTTTGCAAAAGAGTAACATCGTTTACATCAATCTTATTGTCAAGATTGATGTCCCCTGCAACAAGGTCGTTTATATATGTATAAGTCTGTTCTGTATCAGCGGGTTGATTATTAAGGTCTATAAACTTAATTTCGTTTTCTTTTGCGTATTTTTCGGCTGCAGTAGAGGAATAACCGTTGATTACATAATATGGGTTCAATATATTTGAATTTCCTTTGTTTGATAAAATATAATCGAAATATCCAAACGCTTCATCACCTATGTATTCAACATTTTTGCCGATTAATACTTTATTGAAAGAACAACCGATGAATGCATAATCGTCTATGTATTTTGCACTGTCGGGAATTTTTATCTCTGTCAGTCTTGCGCATCCACAGAATGCATCTTTGCCGATTTTGGTTACATTGTTACCGAGTTTTACATTTTCAAGATTATTCATATAGTTTGCAAAACTGTCGGGGATTTCTGTAATTCCGTTTCCGATCACAAGATTTTCAAGAGTGTAAATCGGTTTAATATTTGTATTATCGAGAGTTGTAAGGCTATCGGGTAAAATAAGGGTTTTAACATTGCTTGTATCTGTTGTTACAAATATAGATGAGGATAAATTTTTCACCTGTCGTCCAAGATAGGTGGAAGGGATTTCAAGAGTTTCTGACACTGTATAATTAATTGAAATAAGAATCAATGACTTGTCACTTAGGTCAACCGTATAATTGTAATCATTGTTACTGTCTTTATAATCGATGTTCACAAGTACAAAATCGTCATCGTTGAGAGTGCTTTTATCAATGTAATAATAATCACCTGATTTTTCTACGCTGACCGTATCTGAACTGCAGCTTGTTACGCTATGCAGTAATGACGAAACTCGTACATAATTGTCCCGCATTTCAATAAAAATATCACTGTTTGCCGGAGCAGGAATAAAGGAGAGGTTACTCATCTTTGAGTTTGCCTCATCAAATACAGACAATGATTTTGTTGCATAAACTTTGTTGCTTTTTTGAGTGCAGTAACCGTAAATTGATTGTACGGAAAAAGCAAATTCACTTGCGTATTTGCCGTATATTGTATTGCCCTCAACATTGCAGTATGAAACGCTTGAGTACCACGATTCACCGCATATTGCTCCCGATGATTGAGTATCGGAAAAGTAGTTGTAATTTACAGTGCTGTTTTTTACAGTGCAGTTTAAAATTGCGGCATACTTAGCGTAAGCACCAAGCACACCGCTAACATTTGCAGGTGCGACATTTGCGTTTTCTATTGTTAAATCATATATTTTTGCACCTTGCAAAGAACCGAAGAATCCGCTGATATTGTTCAATTCATTTTTTGTTGAACCAATTTTAATGTTTTTGATTGTATGGTTATTTCCGTAAAATACAGAACTGAAATAACCGTCGCTGTTGCAGAGCGGTGGTACTTCTTTATCATAATCGGCGAAATCAAGGTCGGCATTTAGATTTATTTTTTCCGGAATATAGCCGTAATTATTGCAAATTTCAATAAGCGTAAAGTAATCGTCAATACTGCTTATTTCATACGGAGCGTCAACGGCTTTTTCTTCATAGTATTTTAAAAGGATAACAGCATTGTTCATATCTTGAACAGAGCAAGATGAATTGCTTAAAAGGGATTTTGACGCTTCAATCTGATTATTCAGAAGATTTGCGTATTTCTCGGAGGAGATTTTGCTTTTATCTATGTTTTCGGCATCTGAAACGGCCTTTTTTAGATTTTCTGTAACTTCACTGTTATCTAAATCGGAAGTAAAAGCTTTTATAGAGGCATATGCCCTTGAAATATCAGGCTGATTATATGCATCACTCCATTGGTTATGGCTAAGTATATAGGAATTATTTTCTTTGCAATTCTGATTTGTAAGTAAAGAACTCGAAAAAGACATATAGCTTGAATCGTTGTTTGACTCAATTACAACCGAAAATTTTTCACCCGATGTAAGGTAAACTTGATCTTTTACATCTATGTAATGTACGCCGTTATTCTCAATTTTCCCGCTGAAAGCAGTGAGAAGTCTGCCGTCTTTTGGGTTATCAAAATCAGCATTAAGTGCATAAACAGAGGCGGTATAATCATAAGCACCCAAGGTTTTGAAACTGATTTGTTTTAACTGTTCGTCGGATTGGGCGGTAAATACATTTGCTGCACCTTCATAATTGTAACCGTACCCTTGAGTGACAAAGCAGTTCTGATATTCGTTGTCATAAGCATTGTTGTCTTGCATTATATATTGAGAAAAAGCAAGATTGGTTGTATCGTAAGAAATCCAAATGTAACCATCATTGCCGTAATGCTCACCCCAACTGTTTTTGCACAGCCATGCACCGTCATTTGAAGGCTTGACTTTACCGGTAAAATTATCTTTGCTGTAATTATCGTCCCAGCCGACAACGACTATTAAATGCGAATCTCCGATTCCAATGCAGGTATTATCGCTGTAATAGTTTGCGTAGTCGGAAGAATAGCAGTCGGTAATGCTTGGATAGTAAACGGTAACGGCACCGTTTGACACAATCTTTGATTTTAAAGTATCTTTGTTATTGCTTATTTCACTGTAGTCTTTGAGTCTGTAGTCTGAATAATATCTAAGGGTTTCTGAAAAGCCTTTCTTCACTTCATTGTAAGGGCAAAGACTTTGCGGATATGTACCAAACCCCGAGTTAAGCGAGATGGCAAGAGTATCGGAAGTGCCTCCGTTACTGCCTTTTGACGAATCGTCTATGTAATCGCCGTAAAAAGGAGATGACTTGTCAACTATGCCTGAATGTATGTACCAGGTTTGTCCTGCCTCTGATAAGTCAATAGTGTCTTGCGGATTTTCTCCGAGCTTGCTTTTTAGGTCATTTTGCGAGAGAATGCTCGATTCCATTGATGCTACAGATGCAAATGCCCAGCAATATCCCTCGGAACCCTGATTTTTAACCTTAGATACTCTGCCGTAATCTCGCAAGTCATATTTTTGCGGAAGTTTTTTGTTTATATTTTCAGTATCGTCATTAAGTTTTTCAACAGGAATTTCGTTGTTGTTTTCGTCGTATAAAACGGTTCTGCCTTCCTCAATCTTTTCGTAAATAGCTTTAACGGATTCGTTATCTTCAACAGTGGCGGCAGAAAACGCAGTAGAACCGCAGCCGAGAATGAGCAATGAAGAAAGCATTAATGATATACATTTGAATGATTTTTTCATATTCTCCTCCTTTATGATTACTTTTGATATTATAGCATTTAATTTATATTATTGCAATATTTACATATAAAATATATTATGCCGTTTAAATTTATGGTATATTTATAAAATATAAAGCTTATTGTCTATTTAATTATTGTATTTATAATCATAGGCTTGTACTTTTGGTATTGCGTTTTATAAATTATATGTTATAATAAAAATAAAAAAAGTTAGTTAAAACTAACTATATGGAAAGGACAAAATACAGATGAAAGCTGATTATAAAAATTGGGTACCGAAATATATGGTAAACGGACTTATTGCAGGCACAATTGTTTTTGCGGTTTTATTTGTAATTTTCGGTATAATCGGGTTAGGACTTAGCGGAGTGTTAAGGTGGATAATATTCGCTGCGCTGCTGATTGCCATGATTGGCATAGGTATGTTCTTAAAATGGAGTGTTATGGCTTACAAAGCATTTTCGTATGACGGAACCCGCCAACTTTCAAAGCAGATTATTGAGGGAACCGCAAATTACATAAATATACCAAACGGCGGTAAATGCCTTGATGTCGGCTGCGGCAGCGGTGCGTTGACAATTGCGTGCGCAAAAAGAAATCCGAAAGCCGAAATTGTCGGTCTTGACCGATGGGGAAAGGAGTATTCTAATTTCAGCAATATGTTGTGCTGTAAAAACGCAAAAGCAGAGGGTGTAAGCAATGTGAAATTTGTAAAAGGCGATGCCTGCAAACTTGATTTTTCCGATGAAACTTTTGATGCGGTTACAAGTAATTATGTTTATCACAATATTACCGGCGCAGATAAACAGGAATTGTTGCTTGAAACATTGCGAGTGCTTAAGAAAGGCGGCACATTTGCAATTCACGACTTAATGTCAAAGGCAAGATACGGTGATATGGAAAAATTCAAGCAAAAACTGCTTGATATGGGATATGAAAAAGTAGAATTGATTGATACTGCAAACGGTATGTTTATGACAAAAAAAGAGGCAAAATATTTACAACTTTGCGGTTCAACCTTGCTTGTAGGTAAGAAATAAATTTTAAAAAATATTAAATTATGGCTTAGCGGAGTGTCTATATGTTTGCCGTAAAAGATTACGGTGTAGGTATTAGTGAAGAAGATTTGCCGAGGGTGGCAGAAGAATTTTATATGGTTGATAAATCAAGAGCAAGAAAACAGGGCGGTGCCGGAATGGGACTTGGATGATCAGTTTTGTTATGGACGATGAGTCGCATATGATATTTAATTTAAATATAAGCTCTGTAAATTCAAAAGCGTTGTTTAATAAAAACGAAAATATCAGCGTCAGTTTTGCTAAAGGGCTCGGAAAGTATTTTGACGCAAAAAATATAAATGCTGATTTTTACGATAATGTTGACTTTAACGAACTGTTTTTAGATTATTCGTTTGACAATGATATTGATGCCGAATGTTTGGTAAGTTTTAATACAAATTGTTCCGAAATCAGCATTGTTTTTAAATTTGGAAATTACCGAGATGAATCAGAAGAAATAGCGGAGTAAAATATACAAATACGGTATTTATTTTATCATATTTTGTATTCTGTCTTTTTAAGTAGTTTTAACACTAACAGTCAGTTAAAGTTTTTGCTTTGACTGACTGTTTTGCTATAGTATGAAAACAAAAAGGACAGTCAACGGAACTTACAGCAAATAGTTCGGATAAAAAGCTTGCATTAAAATCAAATTTGTTTTATACTAAAAATGGAAGATTTTTGGATAAACTGTATGATCAGGACGGACAAGCCGATACATACAACTATAATTCAAAAACAGGCTATCTTGACAGCGTAAACGATCTGTTTTTTGCTGAACATTATGCGGTTTTATAATATTTAATCCTGCATCAATTTCGGACAATCACAACGTGCGGGGGCATTTTGAAGTCTTTCCTATTGTAGCGGATGCTATCTTACTTGAAGAATATGAAACTTTGAGCGGTCTCTCATTTTCATTTGGAATCGGTGCAGGAATAGATTGGGTTCATTGGTATACTACAACTAATCAAACCATTTTTAAATCTAATGATAATCCAACAAGTAACTCAAAAAATAATATCAAAAGTAATACTAACAATAAATCAAATACAGTTAATCAAAATTCCCACAAAGTAAGATGTTGCAGAGCTTGCGAAAGACCTATCGGAAAACAATATTCTTGGCAATGCAGAAGTGGTTGGACATATTAAAATTATTTGAATAATGACTATGGGGGGATACATAAATATGTTTGATGATTCAATTTTTGGATTGTTCTTTAAATTGATTGAAAACTTGTTTTGCGAGGTCTTACCGAGGAAAATTTGCGGTAAAAACAAAACTGTTTTGAGTAGAATAATGTCAGCAATAATAATATTCTTATTAACTGGATTAAGTATTATTACTGTAATAGTTGCAGCATTTGCTTTGTTTTTCATATTAGATTCTCCTACAAATATTATTAATTCAATAATAATACTTGTTTTGTCATTAACAATAATAATAGTAAATATTTTACTATTAATTATATTGCCAAAATATTTGTTGGAATTTGAATCTTTTGAAGATGAAATGGATTTTTCTTATAAAAATGGTTTTTCAAGACATACAGTGATTTTAATTTTACAACAAACAAAAAATGACTGTTTTGTTTTAGCTCGTTTTTGTGGTTATCTTGGAATTCGTCCTGCTGTATATAAAAAACATGGCAAAAGAATAGGACTTATAGACATTTATAAAGAAAATATTTACTATAAGACTTTTTATTTATATGAGTCAGATGCAAATAAAAATTATAGTGTAAGGGTTTATAGAATAAAAAATAAGCTTACAAAAACTCAAATGATTGTTTTTGCATCAGAAAATGCTACCTTGAATATTCGTATTAATAATACAGTAATTCCCCCGATTGTTCCTGAAAATAAGATAGCTAATTTTTCTATATACGGAACAGTCGAAACATATGATACAAGAGGCTGTGAAGAGGTGATTATAAATAGTTACAAATACCAGTTAATTGAATGTAAAAGCAGTAAATTTATTGGCAAAAACGAAATAGTCATGTAAGGAAAATAAGAGATAGTTTTATGTTTTTATAAAATTACATTTTTTACCTATTATCTTTATAATAGCTTTTATTCTTTTTGGCGTTATAATATTTAATATTATAAATGCTTTTCTTAAAAATCTAAATTATATATCAATAATATATCCATTAATTATTTGCATTGTTTTTTTAGCGTTTATTTGTATTATTGTAAATATGAAATATTCTGATATGAAATTTGAGATTGAAAAAATTTTAAATAAAGATTTTAAAGGAAAATTCAAAAGAATAATATAGTTTTATTAATACTTTTTAATATTAGTTTTATATGGAATATGTAATAGTAATATTGAATTTATTTTTTGCTTAGGAGGCTCTATGATTAAATTATATAACAAAAATTATGATTATGAATTAAAAACAACTAAAGAATGTCTAATTGGAAAATTAAGAAATTCGACATTTCAGGGATTGTTTAATTATTATAAGCATTATAAAGACTATACTTTTTACGGAAAAATTTTTGAAGAAAATTTTGAAATAAAATCTGTCCCGGCAAGTAGCAGAAGATCTTTATTTAACCCTTTAATTATCGGAAAATTTTCAAGCAAAAGTAATAAAACTGTATTGTCAATTAACATGAAACTACCGTCTTCCGACTATATTTTTATTGGAATGTTTTTTGTTGCTTGTGTTTTTTTTGGTGCAATAATATACTCTTGTTCGTTAGAAAATTCTAATTTAATTCCGCTTATTTTTATATTGCCTTTTACATTTTTCTTGCTTGTTAATGCATTATTTTTCTTTTTTGCAAAAATGAATTTTAGTGATGCAATATACAATATTGAGAACATTTTAAAAGAATGTATTATAATAGATGATAAAGCAAAACCGTAAACGGAGTTGAATACACATACGAATACCTCAACGGTAAGCTTATGCACGAAACAAGATGGGAAAAAGTATTTGACTATTGTTACGATGCAAACGGTCAGCTTTATGCAGTAAGCTACAAGGCAAATTCTTCAACCGACGCAGTAACATATTACTATTTTTAGTGTTAATGCTTTATTAATTGCAGCGATTTTATACGGTTACGATTCATCATACTCAACTCAAACTGTTCCTGCAACATAAAAATATCAGAAAGGTATATTATATGTATAGTATAATTAGAATAATAATCACTATAATAGTTTTCATTTTCATAGCAAGGATTTGCAAGCCCAAAAAGAAAAGAATGTATTTCCTAATCATTGTTTCAGCATTATGCTTTTGCACAGTATTGGAATTCTTGCCGATTGAAAACCTATTTATAGATTTTCAATCTCCTCAACAGGTTATTAACTATTTATATCCATCAAGCGAAAGAATAGCTGATGTTGTTTATGATGAAAAATCTTGTATGGTTATTTTAGAAAAAAGCAAGAACAATTATACTAACACATATTTGGGGACAGACAATAATTCATATAAAATTACTACTGTATTTGATTATTCAACAGAAAGCCAATATGATGATAGATATGTTAACTTAAGCATAACTCATATTAATAACTCCGCTGACTATTATTTATGTGGCACATATTATTTCGGTGAAGATATTCAAACTATAAAAGATACTTCGGACTCAGATATTAAATTTATTCCTATTGGAGTTATTAATTCTAAGCAGTCTTCTAAGGTATATAAATCATATTTAATTTATGGTACTATAAATAGTTACACAAAGAATTATTCTTTAGAAATAAATAATCAAACTATAGTTTTTAATTAATCGCAACTTACTATTGCAATTTGCGAATTATTTTTTTAAAAATTTAGCTTATGTTTTGGGAATTTATTTAGGTGTTGGCTCTATACTACAATCAGTAAAAAGAATATGCAAACTTAAAAAGGCAAATTTCTTAAATGGGAACGAACAAATAGCAATGTTTAGAAATGATAGAAATAAAAAAATAATTGCATTAGCTGTATTTATTTTATCATATTTTGTATTCTATCTTTTTAAGTAGTTTTAACACAAACAGTCAGTTAAAGTTTTTGCTTTGACTGACTGTTTTGTTATTAATTGCAAAACTATACATAATTAAAGACAAGATGTTCATTTGCTGAATATAAGAACAAAGGGTATCAATACTGTTTTGTATTGATACCCTTTGTTGTTTGGTGCGAATGTTCATATAGGATTTGGCAAAATACAGTTTTACCGATAGTCGAACATCATATTCAAACAATAATCCGCACATTCGCAATTTTTCTTTGTTTTTCGTATAATGAATTTACTAAAAATCAAGGAGGTTTTAATATGAAAACAATTTTTGAAAATAACGGTGGTACTTATACGCAGGTCGGCGCTTATTTATTGCCTAATCTTTCGTTACCGGTAGAAGAAAAAGAAACAAATATCGGCGTTTGGGCAATGAGGCACAAACGATATTTGAAGCAAAATCGTAAAGTGCATTACTACAATTTGCTGACAAGCGGTAAGCTCGATTCATATCTTGCCGATATCGAAGAACAGGCTCAAAATCTTTTTTCTAGGTTGGTAAAAGACCTTGCCGAAGAAGAAAATGTTACCGAAGAACTTAAAGTAACAGATATGATGTTATGGGTGCAAAAGATGAATAACATTAGCAATCGAGCAACGGAAATTGTAAACGAGCAAATAATATTTAACTGAGAACAAGGCACAGCCGACGGACAAAAAATCCGAAAGCTGTGCCTTGATTTTTGGTTGTGAGGTTACGATGCATAATCTTAGCGAGCAGACCATTTGGATATCCAAACGGTAACTTGCCAGCTTTTGCACAATCTCAGCGCCTCGTTAGGGACACCCTAAGACCTGATTAATGATTAAAAGAAAACACGGCAGAGAACAAGTCTATACCGTGTTAGTTCATTATTTCTTTTTAAACAATAAGTATCTGTTTTTTTAGAGCGTCTTAATAGTTCTCCTCAAAATTTTCCACTTGTTCCATAACCTTATTGAAAACTTCGGTGCTATACAGTGGCGGATAACCGTTCTGAACCAAGCAAATCCTAATATCAAGTTTTAACTGGGCACGCACATTCTGATTGTTAAGCCAGTCAGCATAAGAAGATTTGGTATCAATAATTTCTTTAACTTTTTTGGCAAGAGATTTACACTTTTCGTTTACAACTATGCCGTCCACTTTTTTGTCAGTTCCATATTCAAAGTTGTATCGGTCTCGAAGACTGATTAAAATATCATAGAACGCTTTTTCCTCGAAAGTTAATCCGAGTTTACGGAAGCTCTCTCGGTTTTCATTCATTTGGCGTAGAATATCCAACGCTTGTTCGGTAGCGGCTCTTATAATATCGTCAGAGGCTATATTCTGCGCCTCTCCGGCTTCTTCTGCTGTAAGGTGTTTGCGCCTTTGATGATACACGGCAATTGTCTTTTCAAGCATTTCTTGGAATGTCTTTGCCGCTAATTGATTGACTTTGCTAAACTCCTTAATCTGCTTTCGAAGCATTTTAATAAGCAATTCTAATTTTGTAGCGGGCATTTTAACATCAGATAATTTCTCAAAATATTCAGGAGAAAAAATATCTTCTTCCTCACCGCTTTCCAAAACGCTTTCAACTTGATTGTATCTTAACGCTTCTTCCACCATTTTAGAAACAGCACGGTTCATAGTATCTGTATCAACTTCGCTTGTACCACTCATTTTACGGACAAAACCTGCGATTGCCATAAAGCACTGAGCCAAAGCCGACTCATCTTCTTTGAGATTTCCAGAAGGTTGACAGATGTCAAAAGCTCCTCTCATTCGTTTAACGGTTTTCAAGAAATATGTTTTGAATGACACTTGATATGAGCCGCCATTGCCCTCGGTATTCAGGAGTTTTGTTGAGAGAAAAACATATTCCGCAGCTTTTGAAAGCAACTTATACCTTTCTACCGGATTACAGTTTGGATTTAGAAACGGCGTCAAATCATAACCGGTAAACTGGGATTTTAATATTTCAAGTTCTTCTCTAAACACAGAGGTTGCCTGCTCTACATCGTCGGAAGTAGGCGCAACAGAATTGTTACCGCCGTAAACTTTCATAGCTTCACGCATATTATTGCGAATACCGATATAGTCAATAATCATGCCATAATCCTTACCCGGATATTTTCTGTTTACACGGCTGATTGTTTGAATGAGCAAATGCTTCTTCAAAGGTTTATCGTTGTACAAGTATGTAAGAGAGGGAACATCAAAACCCGTAATCCACATATCAACAACAATTACAATATGAAAATTAGACTTTTCCTGTTTGAAAGCTGCATCTAATTCTTCCGAGCGTTTATCGTTTTTAACTCCGCCGAGATAATTATACATTTCAGCTTCGTCATTACTGCCCACGCTGGACACCATAGCCATAAACGGCATAGGCTTTAATTCATTCAATTCCTGTTTTGTTGCGGTTCTCCAATCAGGCGTTTTCTTTTCTTCAAACCATTCAGGATATTTTTCTTTGAATTTCAAAAGCAAGGAATACGCAATTTTTCTGCTGGAGCAGACTATCATTGCTTTTTGCACTCTGTCAGGATTACATTCGCAAGACATAATATAATGGTCATGAATATCCGTTGCCAGTCTTTCCAAACGGGAAGGCTCTGCAAGTATGACTTCCATAGAACTCATAGCACGCTTACTTGCTTCAATATCATCTTTTGTTGCGCCGTCTTCGGCACATTTTTTATAGTAGTTTTCGATTTCTTTTACTTTGTTGTTGTCGAGTAGTACTTTGGCAATACGAGGATGATATTTTATAGGAACCGTAAGACCGTCCGCAACTGCTTGGTCCATAGTATATCTATCAATTTCATCGCCGAAGGTTTGATACGTTTCGGCAATGGGTGTGCCCGTAAATCCTACGAATGTAGCTTGCGGAAATGCTTCTTTCAATACTTTTGCATATGGTTTTGACACCATAGCTTTCATATTTTCATCAGCGTCTTTACTGAATTGAATTTTTTTAGAATGTTCAAGCTGAGTTCTGTGGGCTTCGTCGGAAAAACATATAATATTTTGGCGGTCGTTGATAAGACCGATTTTGTCATTTTCTCGGTCGCAAAATTTTTGTATGGTGCAAATATAGAAACCGCCGCTTTGTCTTGCTCCCAGTTCTTCTCTTAACTGAGCCCTGCTTTTAACAACAGATACTTCACCAAGATTTAAGAATTCTTTACTCTTGGTAAATAGCTTTGCGCCTTGCTTTTGCAGTTCATCTCTGTCAACGATAAGTATAATTGTCGGAGAGCCTATTTGCGAAATATCGGTACAGCGTAGCGCAAGCTGACGGGCAAGAAAAGCCATAGTATATGTTTTTCCGCAACCTGTTGCACCAAAATATGTACCGCCTTTACCGCTTTTTGTAACAACAGAATTTATAATGCTTTGCTTCAAAAGTTTTGAAGCGAAAAACTGCGGATACCTACATACAATTTCAACTTCATTCTTGTCGTAAATGCTGTCTTGAAAATAAATGTAATCCCTAAAAATCTCCAAAAATCTTTCGGGGGAATACACACCCTTAATCATAGTTTCTGTTTCCGCAAAAGGCATTGTTGAGAGCGTATCACCGTCATTAACTCTTCTCCAAGCGTAGAAGTGTTCGTATGGGGTGCGTACTGTTCCGAGCCTTGTTTTAACCCCGTCGGAAATACAAGCCAAGGGGCAGTAATGTAACAAATGCGGAATATCTCTCCAATAGCGAATATTAATCTGTTCCCAAGCGTCATAAACAGTGGCGTTGGCATCCGCCGGATTTTTAAGCTCTATAACGCATAAAGGCATACCGTTTACATATAACAGCACATCAGGTCTGCGATTTTCTTTCTGCCCATTATTTGTATATTCTATGGTAAGTTGATTAACCACACGGAAAATATTGTTTTTCGGATTGTCAAAATCAATAAGCGGTATCATTTTTGCTATTCCGTTTTGCAGAGTAAACTGAATACCGTCAACCATCCAACCGTAAACTTTATGTAAAGTGGAAAAATCACTCTCCGAACCTATAAGACGAATATTATCAAATATTTTAACAACCTCATCTTCGGTAAGTTCGGGGGAAGAGGCAGAAATGAATTTTTTGAAATCATCGGCAATCAAAACATCTCGGTTACTTTCACGGTTTATCTGCTTGCCGGAAATGTAATTCCAATCTTCAGCCTCCAAAAGCTGAATAAAGGCATATTCATATTCCGATTCACAATAATGACCGTTGTATTCTTGTAATTTAGACATAATTTGTCCCCCATTGTATCATCTCATTAAGATAGTTTTCTTACTATCTTAATGAGATTTTTTATAAACCAATCGTATTGTAATTTCTGAATTGCGTCGCCGATATCACCGGCACGGTCACTCTTAATATAATCAAGTAATAATTCGATGGATTCTTTATCATTCATCAAAAAATCTCTTATGTTTCCGACTTGATACATTCCAACAAACGCCCCACGGATATTCTGTTTTTGTTTCGCTGTACAGCCTTTAAACATTTCGGATAATCTCTTCATATCAAATTGCGCTGCAAAAGATTTTTGTATATAGAATCTGGATTCGTTTTTTATAATAGAGTCGCAAAAAAGATTGCTTTGTTCCGGAAGATAATCGAATTCCGGGATCGTTTCACCACATATTTTTAATGACTTAGCCATTTCCTTGCGCAGTGATTCATATTCTTCTTTTTGTTCGGCAGTGCATTCGTCGCCCATAATAGTTGTAAAAATTTGCTCAAGTTGAAGTTTGTTACCTTTTCCTTTTAAGTTCTCAATAAGATGTTTTTTGATTTTATCAATATCATAACCAAGTAAACTCTTTATAAGAATCGAATAAACCGCAATGGTTCCATATTGATAAAATGATATGTCTTCAGGATTTTCTAACCTTTTCTCAATACTTTGTAGCGCATTTAACACATTGCTTTCTGTTTGAATATAATAAGTTTGTAATGTATTAATGTCACTATCCCCGTTTGAACGGTTGCTGTCATACAGCATAAGTTCCAAATATGATTGATAAGCGTCCTCGACCTCGTCAAGTCGTTCTATTTGTCTTGTGATGTAGTCATAGCAGAACTTAAATAGCGGAGCTTTCTCGTTACCAAGCTCAACTGAAAAGTATTTCTCTTGCCCCCATTTTTCGTCTTTTCCGTTTCTCTGCCTTAATACAAAAAATAGCGTTCCGAAAAATATAGCCTTAACAAAATTATCATCAGAAAGATATTTTTTGTCGAGCTTTTTGAAAATATCAGATAACTTTTGGCACGCGAAAATAAATGAGCGCAAATTAAATGTTTCGCATGATTTCATTACATTCAATATATCTTTTATATTGCTATCATTAGCAAATCTATTCAAGATTTCATCATCAAATAAGTGAATAATATCACTTATAGCCATTGAATAATCTTCCTCAAATTGAATAGTGTCACTTATGGTTTTTTCTTTTATCTCTAAATATTTTTTTGCTGTTTCTGTAAATTCTCTGTCATTGTTATCTGTTGCTTTATACATCAATTCAACGACATTTTGTTGGTCTTCTGTAGTAGTCGTTAAAGGTTTATATTGTTTAATCGCCTCTTCGTTTGCAACCAACAACACTTTTACGCCGTCCTGTTCAACAAGATTATTAACATACCCAAGCACTTCAAGAATATCAATTCCGGAACGTTCCAAGTCTTCTAAGATGATGAGTTTCCCTGAAAGATCAATAGACTCAAAAAGCTTTTGCATATCTTCATCTGAATGCGAAAGATCAATACCCAAAAAGCTGGTAACACCTTTTAATATAGTTTTTGTTGCCAATTTTCCGGCTTCCATTTTTTCGGAATTATTATTTAAAAATTTTGCACGGCTTTCCAAATACAAAACTTTGCTTATTTCAGAAAGCTCTTTCAAACCGTAAAGAGATACCACAAGGCATTTGTGACTTCCGTTTTCCTCTTTTTCAAGAAACGGTTTCAGTTCATTTTGAATATAGAAACTTTTTCCTGAACCCCAAGGCGCAGTGAGCATAATAGCACTTTTGGTTTTGTCCTCGGTTAAATAATGGAGTATGTATTGATTAAGGTCTTGATATGTCATTATTCCTTTCTCCTTTAGTTTTCCTCCAACGATCCTTTAATTAAAATCGGGCATATATCTTTGATTTGTGTTTTTAGCCGCTCGTTAATCCTTTTTCGTGTGTTATAAACCGTATACATCTCTGCGATTGATTTTTGAATTGTTATATCAGGAATCGGAATTTTAACATCACACATATTATCCCAATCGAATGTTTCTCGTGCTGACCCCCATGAGTGGAATCGAGCATATCTGTCAAATCCAGCTCTTGAAAAAAACAGCATTAAATATTGGGGCAACAATTCCTCCATGTCCTTGCTTTTGAACACCACATATGAAGAAGAGCAGATATAAGTTTTATTGGAATCGTTTAGCGCAATAGAAATTTTTCCTCCATTTCGAGATGTCACAGTCACATACGAAAATTCATTGGGTTGAATTAAAAGATATGGGCTAAGATTTATGCCCTCCATATCAGCTTTTGTTTCAATAAGTTTTTTTTCGATAGAGATACCCCTAACATCATTGATACCATACTGCAAGTCCACGTTTGTAGTATCTGTCGGCTCTATATACTTTCCAATCCTTTCACACGGCATTCTTCTTCGTAAATCTTCGATATATGCATCGCAAGTAAGTTTCAAATCATCCAAGCCACGTTCATAGCTTTGCTGATTTGCAAGCATTGCATTGTAAACATCAACATATTTCTGCTGAATTTCAATAGACGGGAGTTCAATATCCATATCGCACATATCTTCCCAAGAAAATGTTTCTCTTGCAGAACCCCAAGAATTAAATCTTGAATATCGGTCAAACTCCGGGCGGTTAAAATACATAAAGAGATAGTCCGACAGAAGTAAATCAGTTCTATTCACTCTAAATACAATATACGAAGATGAAACGATATAGGTTTTATCGGTAGTATTATGTGCTAATGTAATCTTTTCTCCATTTCTTGAAGTAACTGTAACATAGGCAAAATCATCAGGTTGAACAAGATAATACGGCTTTAATGATACACCTTCCATATTGGCTTTTGTTTCAATAAATATCTTTTGAATTGAAATACCTTTAACATCTGGAATATTATATTTTAGTTCATCATTTTTCAATTCACAGGGTTTTATCAATTCGCCGAGTTTATACTTAGTCAATGCCATATCCAATCCCCCTAAATGCGTCTTCCAGCATTTGCTGGGATTCTTTTTCCTGTTTCATAATTTCTTGCATTTTAGTCTGAATACGAGCCATTTCTTTTTCATAGTCGATTTCCAAATCGTGGTCGATAAACTCAATATACTTACTCGGAGTAAGTGTATATCCTTTTGATTCGATTGTAGGAACATTGTTTTTTCGTTCTTCGTCCGTCAACTGACTGTCATACACCTTTACAGAACGATACAATTCAGGTACTGCATATTCTTCGCTGACAGTTCCTTCGCTTTGCCAAGTGTGATAAATTTCAGCCGCTTTTTCGATTTGTTCGGTTACTAACTTTACTTTCTTCTTTTGTTCACCCTTTACCGGATTTTCTCTCCATTGACGCAAATCCATAAAGAGAATTTCATGTTCACGGTTACGGAGATTTCTGCCGTGATAATTTCCGCCTTTTTTATTTCTGTTAAGAATCCAAAGGGTAACACTTATATCTGTTGTAATAAACAATTCTCTCGGAAGAACAACAATCGCTTCAACCTTATCATTTTCAATAAGTTTTCGGCGAATATCCAAAGTGTCGCTATCATTCAAAGCACCGTTTGCAAGCAGAAAACCTGCAACGCCGTCAGGTTTCAAGTGGGAAAGTATATGTAAAATCCAAGCATAGTTTGCGTTGCTTTCGGGCGGTGAGGCATAATCCGCCCAGCGTGGGTCATTTTTTAAGTTGTCGTTATACCAGCCTTTAAGGTTAAAAGGCGGGTTAGCCATAATATAATTGAAGCGCAAACCCTCGTGTAAATCGTGAGTAAAAGAAGAATCCGCCTCGCTGCCAAGATTGTGACTTATGCCACGGAGAGCCAAATTCATTTTTGCAAGACGATAGGTTGCCGGCTCTTTTTCCTGACCGTAAACATTGATACTGTTAAGGTTACCCTGCTTTGATTTTACAAGTGCAGCGCTCTGCACAAACATACCGCCCGAACCGCAGCAAGGGTCATATAATGTTCCGTTATAAGGCTCAATCATAGTGGCAATAAGCTGAACAACATCGTGAGGAGTATAATATTCGCCCTCTTCCTTTGTGGCATTAACGGCAAATACTTTAAGGAAGTATTCGTACACATAGCCGATTAAATCTCTTTCTTTTCCAAACTCTTTATGACTGATTTTATTAACTTCATCCACAATTTTCTTTATATCATTCGGAGCTAAATTTTTTGTTGTAAATGTACCGTTAATAAAACAGCCTTTCAACTGAGGGTCTTCCTCCTCAAGTCTGATTAAAGCGGTATCAAGAGCAACATTAAGTTTTGGCGCAGGCGTGTTTATTATGGTTGACCATCTTGACTCTATGGGAAGATTATATGTTCCGTCTGCAAATGTGGCATCATCAAAAAATGCCGCTTTTATATTTTCATCATCAGGGTCAAGTCCTTTTTCAATTAAGGTTTGGCGGAGTGCCTTAATTCCGTCTTCGTATTTTTCTCCGATAAAGCGTAAAAATACAAGCGTAAGCATCATATCTCTTTTTTCAAAAAACGAGCCTGAATTTCGTGCGGCACGCAAATAGTTTCTGCAGTTAAATAAAATATTGTCTATGTTCAGTGATTTTTCATCAGTTTTCTTTTTAGCCATTTTCGTTTACCCTTCTAGATGATTATTAAAGTTAAAATTTCAAAGCAATGAAAGCTATGCTTTGTGCATCGATTTTGATATATAAAATAATTATAGCATAATTGAATACTGATTTCCACCATACAAATTCATTCGGCGTACTGTAATTCGGACTGAAGTTCAAATTGCCGATTAAAATTTAATACAAAACTCAAACTCACTTTTCCCATTCGATTTATTAAATCGGAGGGATTTTTTTATTTTCGGAAACTTTTTCTCTTCGGAGGGGGTACAAAACGGCTCTCCCAGTTCAAACAAGTGAGTGGGTAAGTAAAATTTTTTGAAAATCAGGAAAATGGGTGTGCATTTCGTCACCCTTTGTCCAAATGAGTAGAGAGGTAAATGTTAAATGTTTATGAATTTTCCGGAAAGCACCCCCAAAAAAGCGTTCCCGGTTCAAACAAGTGAAGGGGTAATAAAAAAATATTGGTCAGATGGTTAATTTTTGACCGTTTTCGTTGCCTACCAAGTGAGAGGAAAAATTTATTTGCAAATAGGGGGTGCAAAATGCCTCTCCCGGTTCAAACAAGTGAAGGGAGTTTTTACAATGCCGAGATTATCAAAGAAAGCAAAACAAGAATGGGATTTTTTCATAAATCCCAAAACAGGCAGAAGAACATACAACAGCCTTTGCCTTAAATGAAAAAACAAATGCAAGCAGAGCCATAAGGCAATCGTTGTTTTCTGCCCGAAGTACAAATCCAAAAGAGGTGCAAAAAGCGTTAAAAATCGCCGTGAATATGATGACAGCGGTTAATTTAATATAGCGATACTTGTTTTCAATAAAAAGCCGATACAAAAGAAAAAATTACCGATTTCGACACCAAATCAATACAGAAACAGAGGTGATACAGTGAACAAATATTTCAAAACATCGGACGCCAAAAATTTTGCTTTCTACAAAATACCGAAAGCGTTATTTGAAGAAAAGTACAAATCGGTTTCAACCGATGCAAAAATGCTGTACGGACTTTTGCTTGACCGAATGTATTTGTCCGTCAAAAACGGCTGGATAGATAAACAAGGCAGAGTATATCAATATTTCACAATAAAATCCGCTCAGGAAAAACTGCATTTCGGTCACGAAAAGATATGCAAGTTATTCTTCGAGCTTGAAGTCGCAGATTTGATTATTCGCAAAAGACAAGGTCAGGGGAAGCCGAGCATTATCTATCTGAAACAATTCTGATTTTCGGTTTTCTTAATTTCCGAATAACGGAAGGTAATAAGACTTAGAAGATTAAGACTGTTACCGGCCGAGAAAAGAATATATATGGAGGTTAAAATGATAAAAAACATAAGCATAGATTTACTTGTTCCTTTTGAAAATCATCCGTTTAAGAAAAGAAAAGGAATCGAACATCAAGAATTAACAGAAAGCATAAAAGAAAACGGATTGCTTGAACCGATAATAGTTCGTTCTTTTCCAGCGGGTAAATATGAAATTATCAGCGGACACAGACGAGTTGAGGCGTGCAAGGAATTGGGGATAACCGAAGTACCCGCAATAATCGAAGAACTCACAAAAGACGAGGCGATTGTGCAAATGGTGGATTCAAACATACACCGTGAACATATTTTACCGAGTGAAAAAGCTTTTGCATACAAAATGAAATCAGAGGCTTTGAAACATCAAGGTAAAACTTATGGACAAGTTGTCCACAAGTCAAGAGATAACATATCCGATACCGAAAGCGGCAGAAATGTTCAGCGATATATCCGCTTAACATACTTAATACCCGAATTACTTAAACTTGTTGATGAAGAAAGGATAGCCTTTACTCCTGCGGTTGAACTTTCATATCTGTCGGAATATGAACAGCAAATATTGCTTGAACAAATCGAATTTACCGACGCAACACCGTCATTGTCACAAGCACAAAGATTAAGAAAATTCAGTAAAGACGGCAACTTTTTCGTCGATACGGTTTTCGCCGTTCTCAATGAAGAAAAGCCAAATCAAAAAGAGCAAGTGCGAATATCCGTAGATAAGTTGCGAAATGTCTTGCCAAAAGGGTTGGATAAACAAAAGACCGAAGATTTCATAATTAAAGCTTGCGATCATTACAGAAAATATTTAATCCGACAGCGTGAGAGGGAGAGATGATATGAAAAAGCAAATAGTAAATTTCAGCTTGGGTACAGGCGAATATATGATAAACGGAGTAAGATATATCGTTTGCGATAAATTTGAGAATTTTAACATTAAAAAATATAGCGACAGCAATCATTTGAATAACAGATTGAAAAAATATCTCACGGGCGATTTTGCAGAATTGTCTGTTGACAGCATCAATGATAAAATGACAGATGAATATGATTGTTTGACTGTCGGAAAGGAGGATTAAATGCAGTCGAAAAACAAAAACCAAATAGGGATAACGGCTCTTTATTGTCGTTTGTCCCGTGATGACGGAACGGAAAGCGAGAGTAACTCCATAGGCAATCAAAAGAAGCTGCTATCACAAAAAGCAAAAGAAATGGGCTTAACGGATACAAAATATTATGTGGATGACGGATATACCGGAACAAATTTTAACCGTCCCGGATTTCAACAGCTTATCGACGATATTGAAATCGGACTTGTTTCTGCCGTAA